>JAEEGJ010018244.1_pt1 | contig 15707 bp, 11 predicted proteins | sample 8958761 | NCBI WGS metagenome assembly JAEEGJ01 (sample SAMN16246546, study PRJNA631951) | gut metagenome | biome: gut microbiome; feature: rumen; material: RS-attached | host: Bos | place: Iran: Karaj | collected 2018-10
TGGAAAGATTAATTAAAGAGAACGGTTACATGATAAAACTTAGGTATGGAGCCTATCCGGATAGACCATATGATTCCAAGGCTATATGGGGTGATAACGCTAAAATACAACGAATAATGCATTTAGAGAGTGATAAGTGACTAATAAAAAGAATTTACTTTTGATAATGCCTCAATTTTTTAACTATCCGAAGTTAATAGTTGATGAATTATCCAAAATGGGCTTTGAAGTTGATTTTGTTGATGACCGCCCTAGTGCTAATCCAATAGTTAAAGCTGTAATAAGGATAAACAGAAACTTGCTAAACGGCTATATAGAAAAGTACTTTGACAAAATAATGCAGACTGTAAGCAATAAAGAATATGATGTGGTATTTTTAATTTCGGGGCAATCGTTGTCGTTTAATGAGGAAATGATTCATAAACTAAAAGAATGCCAAAGCAAAGCAAAATTCTTGTTATATCAGTGGGATTCTCAAACTAATTTTCCGTATATTAAACAGTTTCATAAGTATTTTGATAAAATTTTTTCTTTTGATCAGTTTGATGTTGCTTCAACTAACGGCTTAATTTTTTTGCCGTTATTTTATTCTCCTAGTTATGAGGAAATTGGGAGAAAAAAAATGGATGAATTTCAATATGATTTTTGTTTTATTGGTACAGCGCATCCTCAAAAATATAAATTTATAAAGATGATGTCTGAACAACTTAGGTATGTTTACCCTAAACAGTTTATTTATTTCTTTTTTCCCTCAAGATTAGTGTTTTTTTATAGAAAGATTCATAATATAGAATTGAAAAATGCTCGTTACCGCGAGTTTCATTATGTCCCTCTTAAAGAAGATGAAATAGAAAGAGTTTATCTTAATTCACGTTGTATACTTGATTCACCGCAAGCGGGACAGTGTGGACTAACAATAAGGGTTATTGAAGCGTTAGGTGCAAAAAAGAAATTAATTACTACTAATGAAGATGTTATAAATTATGATTTTTATTGTCCTGAGAATATTTATGTATACAAAGGTTATTTTGATACGAAAGATTCGTTCTTTACTGAAGGAAAATACAAAGAAATTGACAAAAAAATATATGAAAAATATTCTCTTCAATGTTGGTTGAGAAAAATATTAGAATGATGTGTATCGTTCTTTTGTTAGAATTGATTCAGTAATTATGTGACTAAAATAGACGTTTAAAAATATACATTTGCTTTTGTTTAGTCGATATTTGATTGGTATAGGTTATTTATACTTTTGGGGTAAAAAGTAGTACTATAAGAATCGAACTAATTATGTGCCAAAATAAAGAATTTAAGAATAATTAAGTTAGGAGATAATACAGAAGTGCATCCTATAAAGTTTTTTTGGGGATTAAGGGCGGTTTTATACAAGCTTTTTTTTCTAAAAGTAGGAAAATTAACATACATAGGCCATCCATGCTTTATTGAAGGTTCTAAAAGAATATCTATAGGGAATAAGACTAGAATATTCCCTGGTATAAGGATGGAGGCAATTGGAAGTGGTAAAATTGTCATAGGAAATAATTGTGCCATTGAACAAAATGTTCATATTACGTCGATGAATTCTGATTTAATTATTGGTGATAATGTGACAATACTTGCAAATAGTTTTATTACAAATATTGATCATGAATACAGAAATATAGATAAGGGTGTGTTGGAACAAGGGTGTATTTTGCGAGAAACTGTAATTGGAGATGGCTGTTTTTTGGGATATGGGGCTGCTATACAAGCAGGAACAATTTTGGGTAAACACTGCGTTGTTGGTACAAACGCTGTTGTTAGAGGTTATTTTCCTGATTTCTGTGTTTTAGTAGGGTGTCCTGCCAAAATAATTAAAAAGTATAATATTAAAACGAGAGAGTGGGAATCTTATGTTGAATAATGCAATTTGTAATAATTTTGAGGCTCTGTATGTATTTTAATTGGAACGTTAAAAAAATAGATAAAAATACAGCGGTCGATTAGTTTAGTCAGTCTACATAAATTCTTAGCTATGTTGTAAAGATGTATTGATATATTTTACATAAATATATGTAATAATTTGCGCAAAAGCAAATATAAACTATCACCCTCATGTTTTGTGGGGGATATAAATGTAATTCCTACGTTTGGCTGTGAAACAGCAAGACAGGTAGTTGCGATGTGGCGAATCCTTTAAAAATTTCGTTTGGAAACGGTAATTTAAGTTTCTAAATGAGTGTGCTTATAAATGTTGTAAATTTGTATCAATGCATCTTTACAGCAAAGCCAAAATCTTTTAATGACTTGTATGCTATTAAATTATTCTTGGTAATCTATTGTATTTGAGCAAGTTGACCTCTGTAACAAAAGATGTTGAGATTAGTTTGGATATATCTGAGAAACTATACCCTTGATGCAGGATATGGGGCAAAAGGTTGATTCTGAATTTTGAAAATCAGCTGGAGGATAAGCTTGCTCCGGTTGGAACATATCTTGCGTAAAAATGATTTCATATGAACAGCTTTGCTCGGAGATGAAAGAATAAAAGAGGAAACATGAGATTAGATTGTACGCAAATGTTACATTTATCATGGGAAAGATGTTGTTGAACTGTTTTAGCAGGAACATTAAGTGCTATGTGTTTGTGGACAAATACAATGTTTTTATAGTTTGGAATTGTCGCAAAATAATATGTAATTCTTAAAATAGAAATACGGACATCGATATGGTATACTTTGTATTATAAAAATACGGGGTATAGCATATGGCAACGGCAGATAAGTTAACTCAAATCCTACATGATGTCGGCGAGATATCACCAAAGATTTTCAATGAAAAGCAACAGAGAATTCTGAGCGGGTGTATATCAAAAGCTTATGGATGTGGTGGGGATAAGATAGTTGCATCAGCCTTTGGTCTAGATCCCAGAACCGTATCATCAGGACGTACCTCATTAGAAAAAGGTAATGTAGACATTTCTCAGAAACGAATAAGGCAGGAAGGGGGAGGAAGGAAATCGGTTAAGACTCAACAACCAGAGATTTTAAAAGTTGTCGAGGAATTAGTCAGTAATAGCACGTACGGATCACCTGAAAAAGTTTTACTTTGGACCAATCTGTCTCTGAGAGATATTTCTGAAGAATTAAAACGGCGAGGGTATACGGCAAGCAAAGATCTGGTAGGAAGACTGCTTGAAGAACTAGGCTATAGTAAGCAGGTCAACCAAAAACATATGCAAGTCGGAAAGGAACACCCTGGAAGGGATGAAATATTTCGAAGGATCAACAAGGCTATAGAAGACTTTCGTAACGAAGGAAATCCAGTCCTGTCAACGGATACAAAGAAAAAAGAACTTGTTGGAAATTTCAAAAATAACGGGGCGGAATATAGAAAAGAAAAGGATGGACGTAAAGTTTTGGATCACGACTTTCCTATTCCAGAATTGGGCAAGGTTGCTCCGTATGGAATTTATGTAGTCAATGATAACACCGGTTTTGTTAATCTTGGAACAGATCATGACACGGGTGAATTTGCAGTTGAAAGTATCCGCAGATGGTGGATGCATATAGGAAAAGAGAACTTCGGCGATTCAAAAAAAATAATGATTGTTTGCGATAGTGGCGGCAGCAATGGATGGCGTCCAAGACTTTGGAAATACCAGTTAGCATTATTAGCGACAGAAATAGATAAAGAAATTCATGTCTACCATATGCCTCCAGGTACATCAAAATGGAATAAAGTTGAACACCGTCTTTTCTGTTACATAAGTAAAAACTGGGAAGGAAAACCTTTGCTAGATATCAAGACTATAGTGAGTTATATCAGCAGTACCAAAACGAAGACAGGACTGACGGTAAATTGTGTTGTTGATACGAACAAGTACGAATGTTCAATCAAAATTTCTGATGAAGAAAATGAGACAATTGACATTGAAAGAATAGAACCTTATGGGGATTACGCATACATAATTCGAGGTTTTAAAAAACTCAAATAATTTTGCGACAATTCCTTTATATGCAGTTTATGACATCTTATCATGATGAATAAGAAAAACTGATATTACGCGAGTATAGGTATTAGGTAAAATTCGATTTTGGTGCTCTTTTTGGTATCATCGCAAAATGCTACAATAGTATACGTTTTGGGGTAGCTTGTGTATCGAAGTTTTTTTTCAAAACAGCAAGAAATATTTAAAATTGCTTCCATTGTGCAAATGGAGTTAAACTACAGTCAGTCGAAAGCTTTTAAGCGATGTGATTACTGCAATTGTGAAGATGAATATGCTTCAGATGTGTAGTTGTAACTTCCTATGAGCAGTGTAATTGGAAAGCGCTAGTCTCTTTCCTATATTAATGATTCTAAGACCAACAAGGTGTCTATAGAGAAGCACAATAAAAAATAAGAGATAGTTATGGAAATTTTAGATAGCAGTTCCTAGAGAATTGGACTTAACAACATACTTTGATGAATTGATGGGTACTAATGAGTAAAGGGTGAAGATTTCTTAACTGAAGATGAATGATATTGTGTTACTTTTTATGAAATCTTTGGTTTAATTAGTTAAACTTAAAGTAACCTAAAAATGTTAATTTATTCGATATCCGCAAGATTTAACTGTTGTTCCATAATATTTCGGACTTTTCGTTCTTTAGTGTGAATACCACTTTATATTGAACTCTACCTTTTGTAATTTATTTGCTTAAATCTTACATTTCGCACTTGAACATGCTTAATTATCGCCTTTGATATAGGTGCAATAGTCAAGGAGTAAGCTCGGCTCTTATTGAGACTAGCATATTGTAAAATAAATATTAATTTTGGAATACACGCCTGTCTCTTGCAAGGAAATATCACTGTAACTGTTCTCGTAAATTTTCTATCTTTTTTTCGGAACCGGTAAGTCGTCATAAATTTTTTCAAATAGACTGCACAAAAACTCACGATCGTCAACGTTCTCAACCAGGATCATGCGTTTGGCGCCTTCATATGGACATTCAAGTGGAGCATCCGGGAGCATGGCATTTGCTGACGGAACCGGCTTAATCAGCAGGCGATTATCGTAAATTCCTCCGGCAATTCTGCCCCGGAAGTAAAGAATGTATTCCCCCATCATTGCCCGATAGGTAATACCATCAAGATCTGAAAGCTGTTCCAGAATAAATTCAAGATAATCTCTGCCGGATGCCATTGCCACCTCCCCGGGTCACTGCCAGCCTTCTTATACACCGGTTCCAATCTGAACCAGGTAAATCAGGACAGATCCTCCTCATAGCAAGATCTGAAATTAATATTGCCGGTACCGGTAATCACAGTGTCAATCACAGTTTCAAGATCCCCACAGAATTCGGTTTCAACCGGCACTTTTTTACAGTCAATTTCACCGTCAAAATTCTCAATGACAGCGCGGTTGTTATCCAGACCGTAAGCCTGGCCGAAGTCTTTTTCGTAGTCAGGATTGTATTTTTCAAGTTCGGATTTGTATACCACAGCCACCGTACATGAATCCTGGCAGATCCCTCCCAGAACTTCGCCGGTATCGCTGTTGATTACAATCTGAGGATCATCAGGGAAATCCAGATATAAATAATCGGTAAAACCAAGTACAGCCAGATTACTGCCGTACTCACAGCGTTCCCAGTCTTCTTCACATTTAATAAAGTAGGAAGGATCTCCAATCACAATACTTCCTTTAAATCTTTTCATATAATCTCCTTAAAAATTGCAGAGCAGATTATACTTCAGTTGCAAATCACCGAATATCGGGCTCCGCAAATTTTGAAGAGACGATCCCGAAAAAAATTTAACCCATCCGGAACGAAGGGCACAGTCAGACCGAAAAACAAGCTCAGTTTTCCGGATGTGAGAAATCAAACATCAAACATCAGACATCAAACATCAGACATCAGACATCAAACTTCAACGCTTCAATCACATCATCAATAAACATTGACTCACCCTCATTCCAGTAGCGAAGAAGGAGCTCCCTGTTGGCATCGATAAAGCGTTCAAAATACCTGAGATCTGATTCAGACAAGTATCCCGGTTCACCGGCAGTTTTTTTATCGGCTACCGACATTGTCAGCAGATGACGGCAGTCCATCCGGTCAAGATCAGAAGTCTGAATCATAATTACCGGTGCACAGCCGGCATTACCCTTGGCCGAAATGGTTATATTGGCGGGCATCCCGTAGCGCCGGCGGGACAGATTTACTTTTTCCTGCGTATCAGCGCAGGAACAGGAGGAAGGTTCAACACTCATAAAAAATCCCCTTATTAATACATAGACACAGTTCCTGCAGCAGGAAGTGCAATAATGCGGACATTGCAGCCGGAGCTGTCGTTCCGATCTCCATATTACTTTATTCATGGAGCAGTACCGGCTCCCGTCGATTAATGCTCCTTCAAATAATCAAAAACCGCCCTGTGATTTTGATAGATTTCCTTAAATTTTTTCATTACTTCCTCCTCGGGAATTATCCTTCCCTTTCTGCGGGGTTCCGTTGTTTGCGCGGGTTCTTCGCCTTTGTCCGGTTTATCCGGTTCCACCGTCTGCGGAATTTTATCCAGTACCGTCACCGGCTTAACTGATTCTTCTGATCTGTCATTCTGCATGTTTTAAACTCCTGCTTTACCCGGTTTAAAAAATCACCTGCAGCACTAAATCCAACCAGCAGTGCAGCAGCACCTGCACTGCCTGGTAAAAAGGAACTGCTGCGCCTTCCGGACCCTACACCGGCACGAACACCTCACTGAAGCCGCTGCCGTTTCTGCGCTTAACTTCAATTTTAGCATCCATCTGATCGATGATTGAATCAACATGGGTGATAATCCCGATCTGTTTGCCGCGGGAGTGGAAGCTTTCCAGCGCCTTGATCACCTTGTCAAGGTTCTGCCGGTCCAGAGTACCGAAACCTTCGTCGATAAACAGGGTATCAACCGAAACACCGGTTCCCGACAAATCGGCAAGACTCACTGCCAGCGCCAGGGATACAATAAATTTTTCACCTCCGGAGGCGGTATTGACCGGTCTTTCCGATGAAGCCTGGTTATGATCCACCAGAATTAGCGACAGACGTCTTTTATCATCGGTCTTCAGGGTATAGCGCGGGATCATTCTGGCAAGATGCACATTGGCAAATTCAACCAGTCTGGTAAATACCAGATCCTGCACGTAATTAACCAGATTGCTGCCTCGGCACAGCTCATCAAGTCTGGAAATCCAGTAGGACTCATCCTCCAGTTTTTTAATTTCCCTGCGGGCTGAGGCAATACGGGCAAGCAGATCTGTCTTCTGCCCGCGGGAGATTTTATCCTGCTCAAGGGAACGACCCAGCTCCTCCTGCTGCTGTTTCTGCAGATCACACCAGGAGCTGTCAAGATGATCATCCTGCACCGCTGCCGGTTCAAACTGTGACAGCAGTTCATTGTTCTGCCGCGCCAGCTCCTCCACCCTTCCGGTTACATTCTCCACTGCTCCGGCGGCGGCATTGAGTTCATCCTTTTTGTTCTGATACTGAATGCGGCTGTTTTCCACCGTCTTCGGATCAGTTCTGATGATCTCCTCCAGTTCCGACCGGTCGGAAAGACCGTGTTCATCAAGAAATTCCTGCAGTTTATGCTGAGCGTTCTCAAGAGTTGTGCGCTGCTCGGCACTCTGGGTTCTGATGCGCTCAAGGGAGCCTTCCAGAGCGGCAAGAGCTGCGGCCGCCTCTTTTATTTCACTGTCACAGGCTTCAAGATCGTTATCAAGCTGATGCTGACGCTCCGCGATTTTACGACCGGCCTCCTCCACCGTATCGCCGTTCAGGATCTGACTGATCTGTGCGGTATATTCATCACCGGTTTTTCTGTGCAGTTCAACCCGCTCGGTACTTTCCTTGAGAGAATGCTCACAGGCGGCCAGTCTGCCGGACAGGCTTTCACATTCCCCGGTCAGCACCTGCACCCGGTTATCCAGTTCCCGGGCCCGTTGCAGACATTCACCGTAGCTGTCACAGCCGGAACGCCAGGCGGCGATCCTGCTGCGGGAGTTTTCCTGTTCGGCCGGATCTGATGAAACCATGGCGGAAAGTCCTGCACCGCCGGTTTCAGTCAGCGCTTTGACCGCGAATTCAATATTATGCCGAGCTGCATCAAGCTGCGCCTCAAGGGAACTCAGCTGCTGCATTACGGTATTTTTTGCGCTTTCAGCACTGCTGATCCCGTTTTCCACCTCTTTGAGCTCCTCTGCGGTTCTCTGGATCATTTCCGAATTCTTTTTGAGTTCTTCATTGATTTTTTTAACTTCAGCCAGCTTCTGCTCCAGTTCCGCCAGGTACTGACTGTTGCGCTGCTGCAGTTTTTCAAGCTCATCACTGATCCTGATAAATTCAGGAACAGCAGCTTCACTGCCGGGATCCTCCCTCCATGCAAGTTCAGCATAGTCCGAGGAGGTTTCATTCCATTCCTGCTGCAGCCGGTTCAGACCGGCGCTGAGCGAAGCGTTGGCATCGGCAGCAGATTTGTTTGAGGCCTGCAGGGCGGCAAGTTCGGTTTTAAGCTTCTCGAATTTTTTCTCGAGTTTTTTCTGCTCTTTTTTATACTGATTAAGACGTTCCTCCGCCGTCTTCATATAATCATCGGACTTAGAGTTGCAGACACCTGGGTTGTGTACGGTACTGCCGCACAGCGGGCACGGCTCACCCTCCTTAACCAGATCACGGTAGGCGGCAAGACCGATGGAGACTTCAATGTCACGCACCAGTTTCTCCTGTCCCTCAATCTCTATCTGACCGGTTGTACACAGTTTTTCCAGTTCAGCTGTATCAGCACTGAGCTGCTGTTCACGCAACTGCTCACGGCAAAGTTTTTCACGGCCGGTGGCAAGACTTTCAAGCTCTCGTCTGATGGTTGCCCCGTGGGCCGTAAGAACACGGAAGTCGGCGGCAACGGTATTCTTCTTCTCCATGGCGGCTCTGAGTTCAGTTTCACTGCAGGCGGCAAGGGCTTTTTCCAGTTCGTTTTTCTGCTGTGCAAGCTGCTGCAGCCGGGATTCAAATTCAGTTTTCCTTGCGCGTACTGACGCAAGTTCACATTCCTGCAGTTTAAGCTGCTGCTGCGCCGCACCGATCTGAGCTTCAACCTCACCGCGTCTGCCGTACTGCTCCAGAAGTTCAGTCATGCGCTGCGCCAGGAGCTGACCGTTCTGCCAGCAGTCTTTAAATTCACTGTGTTTCTCACAGTACTGCTGCGCGCTTTCAAGCTCACTGCGGCATTTTTCCAGTTCTCTGCTGCACTCAATGTGCTGTGCAGCGGTTTCATTGCGTTCGGCGGTGCGTTTTCTCTGCTCAGCTTCCGCCAGGCTTAATGCTCTGCAGTTCTCCTCCGCCTTGATCTGAATTTTTTCCGCCTCACGGATCTGCGCCTCGATTTTCTGCTTCTCACCTCTGAAGCTTTCAAGTGCGCTGCAGCATTCTGCACGTCTGCGTTCCAGCGCGGAATGTTTCTCCTGCTGTACCGCAATGTCGGCGGATGTTCTGCTTTCATCGGCAAGACTGCGCTGCAGAGCACTGTCGGCGCTGATGAAACTGTTCAACGGAAGTTCTCCGGACTTGAGCCGGTCATAACGTTCAACCGCCTCCTGCAGTGTCCGGTTCTCTTCCAGCCAGCTGCTGATCCTGCCCACCGTCTCCTGTGCCTGCTGCAGATTCTGACGTTCGGCGGTGTACTGTCCGTGCAGACGGTTGAACTGTCCGATTTGTTCAAGCAGTTTTTCACCCTCCTGCATCACGGCGGTTTTCTGTGCAATCTGCTGATCAAGCGCCGCCAGTTCCTCTTCATTCACCGAACCGAAATTATCGATAAGCGCCTGTTTTTCAGCAATGCGCTGTGTCCATTGCTTCCGGTGCTCTTTAACGGCTTCAGCCACCCCGGAGTAGATGGCGGTACCGGTGATGGTTTCCAGCAGTCTGGCACGTTCTGTCGGTTTGGCCTCAAGAAAGGCCCCGAAATCACCCTGGGGCAGCAGCACCATGCGGCGGAACTGCTCCCAGCTCAGATTAACAATGGAACTGATACGGTTGCTCACATCTTTTATACTGGATGCCACAGGCTGCCAGGTGCTGCCGTCCCACACCATAATTCCCCGTTCAACCTGCTGCAGAGTTCCGTCAGGTTTATTGCGGGCACGTTTAACCGACCAGGTGAAGCGGTACTTTTTACCGTCATCCGCCAGCAGATCCACCCCGGCGGAACCGCCGGTCTGTCCGCGGGAAAGAATATTTCGGACATCACCGATAGGGATCGAATCCTTATTTTCCCTGTCCTGCTCATTTCTGGTATCGGCTTTTCCGATCCCGTCAAAGCGTACCGCTTTACCGTAGATTGCCAGGGTCATGGCATCAAGAATGGTGGATTTTCCGGCACCGGTATCCCCGGTGATGGCAAACAGACCGCTGTGACCAAGCAGTCCCTGATCAAGACTGATTTCAAAAGAGGTGGAGATTGAGGCAAGATTTTTGCCGCGTATTGCAAGGATCTTCATAAAGGTATTTTCCCTTCTTTACAATGTTCTCAAAAAATTTCTGCTGCTGTTACTGCTCGTTCTGTCTTACTTCATCCAGGATCTGCATAAATTCCCGGCTCAGCTCCTCAGGCACACTGTCACTGCCGGTCTGACTGCGGTAGAACCGGCTGAAGACACTTACCGGATCAAGCCGTTCCACCTCAACAGCAGTAATACCGGAACTCTGTTCATCCCCGCTCTGCTGCGATGTATTTCTGGATTTTCGCTCCACTCTGAACAGCCGCACCGCCCGATCTGCCACCGCCGCCTTGATTTTCTCCAGTGCCCGGGGTTCAAATCCGTCGGAAAGGAACTGTACCTCGATAAAGGGATCGCTTTCACTGTCGGCGGTTTTCTCCGGCAGCTGTTCAAGCTGACGGATCACCTCGTCAAGCTCCTGCGCCTGCTGCGGGATCCGCTGCAGCTGTACCGTTCTGGGCACCTCGATATGCTGCTGCGACAGTGCACCGCTGTCATCAATCGTGATAAGCTCGAAACCGTTGTGATAGTTGATTTCGGCAAAGGAAACCGGGATCGGAGAGCCGCTGTAGACGCTCAGGCACGGTCCTTCGGTAATTTTCTGATATTTGTGGATATGACCGAGGGCCGCATAATCAAAACCGTCAAACAGATCTGAAGGAATGCTTTCAAGACTTCCGATGGTGATCTGATGTTCCGAATCCTCCTCCCTGATACTGCCGCCGGCTACCGCGGTGTGATCAATAACAATAAGTTTCTCCCCGTTCTGCGCCATGCCTTTCATCAGTTCAAGCAGCTGCCGGTGAAGAGCATAAACCGCGTTGGCGAAGGGATCTTCATGATAATGCTCACCTTCAGCATACTGTGCCGGCAGATCTGCTCTGCGGATAAAGGGCACCGCCCCGCAGAAGGCGCGGATCTTCCCGCTGTGATCCTTAAGCGGAAAAACCAGGCGCTCCAGCAGTGGTCTGCCGTTCTCTTCGAACTCAACCCTGGTAACCGCATGACAGTTGACAAACTCCAGCAGTCCCCCGGCCACCCCGAGACGGGAGGCGGAGTCATGATTGCCGGCGGTCAGGATCACCTGCAGCTGCGGACAGCTGCTGTAAAGGCGGATAAGAAAGCTGTAGAGCATCTTCTGACTGTCCACCGCCGGATTGGCGGTGTCAAAAATATCCCCGGCCACAATCAGTGCATCAACCTGTTCGGTTTTAACCGTCCGCTCCAGAAAATCAAGAAAACATCTGTGTTCATATTCCCGGCTGTAGTAATCAAGTGCACAGCCGAGATGCCAGTCTGAGGTGTGAATAATTTTCATAAAAATTCCGTTGAATTTACCGTTATCAGTTCAGTTTAAAAAATCAGACAAAAGAATAACCTTCCAGTCCTGCCGTGTGGCTGAAAACAAACTCCAGTTCACTGCGATCAAAGCTCGGACAGCTGTCGGCAAAAGGATGATTCTTTTCCTCCTCCGACGGGCGGTAGAACAGATTGATTACCGGTCGGGCCAGGGCCTTGTGCCTGATGCTGCGAAAATGTCTGCGGACTCCGACGCTCTTGTATTCCTGCAACACATAATGATCATCGACTTCATAGGTCGGAGTGGCATCAGTAAGCCACACTGCCACCTTGTCAACACAATCAAGGGGCTCCGCAGGTTTCTGCTCGGCGGGATCAGGATCGCGGAACAGTCCGGAAAGAGTGAAATTTGCCGGAGGTACCCAGAAAAAGTCGGCACTGCGTCTACGCTCATAGGTAGTTCCGGTCGGTTCAGAACCGGGTGGCAGCTCGGGATCATCAATTCTTATTCCGTTGTGGGTTGGAATGCTTACATCAATGTAAAGCGGTGCAGGATCCTCCTCAATGTTCATCATGCGTGCAGCATACGGAGTGGCATGACAGTAGTTGCTGTCACCCTCAAGAAAAGTACCGGTATCAAAATCATTCAGCATTGAAACCGGATCTCCATCGACTTTACATTCATCAAACCGGTAGTCTTCTTCCGACGGATGCTTCTTATCACAGATCAGCTGTTTTTCCTCATCGGTAAAAGCACTGATGAAAAAATCGGTGTTGAGCCATTTTCTTAAACCGGAATCTTTCCAGGTGCAGCGGTCACGGTCGGAATAGGCAACTGCATCAACGCCGAAAACAGAAATCAGCTTCATGCAGACACACTCGGGGAAACAGCCTCCAATAATAACATGCCACAGAATAGGATATTTTTTTCCGTCAGCGGTAAAACTGTAACTGCCGAAGGCAACGATATCACCGGTATGGATAGGTACCCGGCCCCTGATCATTGGAAAAAAAGGATATTTCTGAGTAAAGATACGTTTTGCCATGATCTGCTCCAGCTGCAAATAAAATTTCGGTTCAGTTCCCGAGGGGACCTCATCTTTGAAAGCAGGGGCATCATAACATATTTTTCAAAAGAAATCTCTGCTAAATGTCACAAATATAATATATTTATATAGATAATATTTTGTTATACGTATTTGCGTTATTGTCCGTCATATTTAAATGATATATCACTACAAATTCCTCCGGTAACGGAAATATTCATGGGAAACCGGAGTTCAGGCTCAATGCTCTGCACAGGATAGACAGTAATGGAAAAGACAAAAGGAACGTAGGTTCAGGAAAAGCTTCACACTAAACAGCGAAAGGCCACAAATAACTAAATATAATTCGTTCATCATCTTTCATGTTTTACTGTTAATATCACAAATTGCCGGATGGATAATATGGATAATAAAATCATTGGCAACAGGTTTAGCAATAATTTATCCTTACAGGTTAAAAGGAGACATCCAATATGAAATTTCATTTGAAAAGTTCGGCAGTACTGATTTCCGCATTAATGATTTCCGGCTACGGTGTCAGCCAGGCTGAACACCAAAAAATGGAATTGAGCGGCATTATCCCCGGAGCATCTGCAATCCAGACAGCCAATGCACAGAATTCCAAAGCTGAAAAAACACCGCAGACAATTATTCCTTTGAATGAACAGGGATTAAACCTGAATACGAATAACGGCAGGGTGCAGCAGCCTGAACTGTCCAATACCGCAAACATAGGTCTGCAGCAGGAAGGTTCATGGTATTCCCTGCCTGAAGCCAATGTGAATACCATGTCCATGCAGAATCCTGCAGGCATCAGCGGAGCTCTATCGCAGCAGGCGGGCGGGATAATGCCTTCAATGCATCAGAATATGCAGCAGAAGTCAAATCTTGGATCTTTTAAATATACCTCTGTCATCGATCCTAATAAAGGTGTCAAGATTATGAGTGTGTTTCTGCCTGAAGGATGGACTGTATCAATAGGTTCCAACTGGGAGATGTGCAGCGCCGCGACCATTGCATATGCATATGTTGAAGTTATGAGCCCGGACCGCAATACTTCAATTATTTTCTCAACTCCTGAAAATTTCTCCTGGGGTACTTCTTCGGCCAGTAAATTCGGATTGGATAATGTTCCTATTTATAACCAGGGATGCTATTTTGCCAAAAGATTCAATTATCTGCCGTACAACGGAGCCGAGGGCTATCTTCGCTATGTATTGAACATAAGAGGTCAGTATGCGGTGAATATGAATTACAAGCCGATGCCGGAGCAGGATCGCTCCTACAAAAACATTGTTGTTCCTTTACTTCAGAAGCAGGCTGATACTGTGGTGCTATATATCAATGCAAATACAAAAACTCCTACCAAACTGGAAAATATTTTTGCCGAAATGACAGGATTCAGAGGCAATGTGGTTCTTAATAACGGAGTAACAACGTATTCGGAACATATAGTTTCAACTCTTGGCACGCAGCTCCTTACCGAGGTGTCACCTTACATGATTGCTCGTGATCAGAACTGGTACGGCGAGGTTACTTCCTACTATGCGGCGTCCGAGAATGATTTCAACAGAAATTATGAACTGTTTCAGATTGTAGCCCTGAACTCGCACTGGTATCCTGACTGGTTTATGCTGTCAAACTATTACGGAAACAGAATCAGAGAGGCTATAAACCGTGGCATTGTCATTGCGTGGGAACAGATCAGAGACCAAATTGACGCCGAGAAGATGAGAATCAGTAAGCTTCCTCGTGAGGAAAAAAGTGTGGATTCCAAGGTCAACGAGGCTATAAGCGATACGATTAAAGAGCAGAATGACTACACGGACAAGGACGGGGAACACTTCAAGGTAAGCACAAAGTATGACGTTTACGTTGACAGTGACGATCGTTATTATGCTGTGGATCCTGGTGTCCCGGTTCCTGATTCGTTCCGCAAGCTTAAACCTAATGAAATAAAGGACTATTAGAAAAAATATTTCTCCGTTGAACAGCAGCGGTAGGTATTGCCGGGAGAAATCAAAATAGATCATTACATAAGGTCAGGAAAAATCCGTCAGGGATGTTTCCTGATTTTTTTATTTTATTGATGTAATATACGTTCAGACAGATGGTGAGATGAAGCACAGAGAGGTTCTATGATTGTCATTATCCCATAACCATCTTAATCGTCAACGGCAACATTTACGCAGGAATGATGGTTCAACCGCATGCCAACCTTGAAGATGATTGTGGCAAGGGCTCTCATTACAGCAGTCGGCAGAGTATTAACAACCAGACTGAAACAGCAGCTTATTTAAGTTTCTGAACTGCAACAGAGCATGTTTTTTTGCAAAAACACAGACCGTAAGCGTAAACTGAGCAGATTGTCTCGTTATCCATATATGCTTCTGCATATCCGGTATCAACTATCTGCTGTACAGCCTCTCTTGCGATTTTTTTTCTGTTGTCGAACAGATTATCCGTTTTTTTCAGCTCCAGGATGATGACTGAATCATTAGATGCGGACAGTACAACCAGATCTATGTAGCCGTTTCCTGATTCAACATTGGATTTAAGTTCCTGGGAATAGGATACACTGTTGATTAACAGCCCGTTCATAAAACCGTGGTAATAGTTTTCCTTCGGTGCTCTAGTTGCAAAATCCCTGATGGAGACATACTTTCTGAGCAGACCGTTAAGATGCTCCTGTACCTTGTCTGCTTCGCCGCTGAACAGACTTGTCATCAGTCCCTTTGTATGATTTTTTATAACAGAATTGTTCTTGAAGAACTCAAGAATTTTATCCCTGAAACAGTCTCTTATTTCTTCGTTAGGAATGTACAGTCTGTATTCATTCTTTTTTGATGAACGGTATG
>JAEEGJ010018247.1_pt1 | contig 15703 bp, 12 predicted proteins | sample 8958761 | NCBI WGS metagenome assembly JAEEGJ01 (sample SAMN16246546, study PRJNA631951) | gut metagenome | biome: gut microbiome; feature: rumen; material: RS-attached | host: Bos | place: Iran: Karaj | collected 2018-10
CTCGAAAGACGGCATCTTGTCTCCAATTTTCAACATGGTCCGGTTGTTTAGCATTCAGCCTGCAAAGTTAGCATTTTTATCGCTTGCGGGAAGCGAGCAGACGGATGGCATTGTCGTGATAAATCTTCTTCAGGACCCCGTCGGAAAGCCCGATGCCCTGCATCGGCCAGTGATAGGACTGCTCCGTGAGATAGAAATGCTCATCTTCGGTCTCCAGGATCCGCCACTGGGCACGGTACATTTCCGGATCAGGGTCGTTGTCGGTCCCGAACAGGATCCTGTCCTGGTATTTCTCATAAAACCGCCTGGTGGCCCGCGGGGTCACGCAAGTCTCCTGGTGCCGCGCCGAAATGTCGATCCAGAGGTTGGGATGGCGGTCCATGATTTCACCCAGACGGGCATAGTCGTGATTGAGATTGATCAGGTGGCAGGCGATAAACGTCGTATTCGGATGCTTCCCGACACATTCTTCGAAAGCTTCCACCACGCCGTCCAGGTCCAGGATGCCGGGCGTCGAGAGATCGATCTGCCAGGTCTTCGCATTCATATACCCGTCATTATGCGCATCCATCGGTTCGTACATCCAGATCGGATCCCCGTTGTGGATCGACACCGGCATGCCGAGTTCGCCGCACTTTTCGAACAAAGCGTCAAACTTCGGGTCATTGAAATGCAGACCGGGTTCCCGCACGTTCTGGGAAATCCGCTCCCCCATTCCCTTGTCGATGAGTTCACCCACGCCGCCGGCACCCTTTGCGAAGCAACGCTCCAGTTCTTTCACGGCGCACTCAGGGAATTCCGGCTGATCCCACTTCGTCATATCGAACCCGCACCAGACTTCGAATTTGTCGGAAATTCCCGTAAACAGGTCATACAGTTGGTCGAATTCCTCCCCATACGCCTTGGTAAGGACGATTACTTTTTCGATATGGTTCTCTTCGAGGGTCTTCACCCACTCCCGGATACCGGCCTCGTCCTGCCGGTAAGCATGCGAATGCATATCGATGGTTGAGAATTTGGCGAACGCCGGATGGTTCTCCTCGACATTGAAAACCGAAACGGGTTCATAATCCTTCAGCTTCAGCGCATCCACCCCGTCCGCGGACGGGGCGTCTTTCTTGTTGGAACAGGCAGCGGCAAGCAGCAGGCAGGCCGCCAGGCAGAGAAAAAGGGTCTTTTTCATATCGGGTATGTATTATGATCAGAATGCCCGGATGGTGCCGGAGGAAACGACGAAATGGATGTCAAGTCCGGCATAGCCGAGACCATAGACGCGGCCCTCATCGGCCCGTCCGGCATGATAGGCCGGGCGCGGATCCTGTGCAAGGATTTCACGGAGGGCCGCCAGTTGGATATCCGTAAGACGGCCGGCCAGTAACGGATCGATCTCGACTTCCAGCAATTCCTGCGGATGCTCGCCGACAAACCCGTCGTGCGCATCCGTATGGGCATCGACGCCCGGCAGGTAAGGTTTGATGTCATAGATGGGCGTGCCGTCCATCAGGTCAGCGCCCGAAACGATCAGGACGAGGCCGTTCTCCCCGTCTGCCTCGATCCCTTCGAGGCAGACCGACGACAGGCCGATCGGATTCGGCCGGAAGGGCGAGCGCGTGGCGAAAACGCCCATCCGCACATTTCCTCCCAACCTCGGCGGCCGCACAGTCGGCGACCAAGAGTCGCTGGGGCGCTGCCCCAAACCCCGCCGCTCCGGGCTGCTATCACACGACCCCACGCAACGCCCTCCGCTAGCGGCTGATGCCGCTTTCTCCGATTCGGAGAAGCCCCAGATGAGCCAGATGTGCGAGAAGCCATCGAGGCCGCGGAGCGCTTCGGGGACGCGGAAGGCTGGCTCGAAGATAATCTTCGAGCGCAACGAAGGAGCCAGGCCGCTCTGGCGCGGCAACCCAAACTTGGTCGGGAAATCGTTGTGAATGCGGGCAATGACTTCCATAGCTTTGCGAAGATAGCAATTTTTCGCCTATCTTTGCAATACGATGGCATCCTACCTTCAAATCGAGAACATTTCCAAGTCGTACGGGCCGAAAGTGCTGTTCGACCATATCGGCTTCAATGTGAATGAGGGTGACAAAATCGCCCTGATCGCGCCAAACGGAACGGGAAAGACCTCGCTGATGCGCATCCTCGCCGGCAAAGACAAATCGGACTCCGGCGGCCAGATCAAGTTTCTCAAGGAAATCCGTATCGCCTTCCTGGAGCAGGACTACGACTTTGACCCGGAAGCCACGCTCCTCGAGCAGGTGCTCGCCGGCAGCGAGCCGTTCCTGGATCATCTCGACACCGAAGGACGCTTCGACTACGAACACCGTATCGTCCGCATCCTCACGGAGTTCGGCCTCAACCCCCAGGCACGGATGCGCACCCTTTCCGGCGGCGAAGTCAAACGCGTGGCCATCACCCAGGTCCTCGCCTCCGAAGCCGATTTCCTGATTCTCGACGAGCCGACCAACCACCTCGACATCGACGCCATCGAATACCTCGAGAACTATCTGAAACGATCGCGCTGCACCCTCTTCATGGTCACCCACGACCGCTACTTCCTCGACCGCGTCTGTAACATCGTGATGGAACTCGACCACGGTCAGGTCTACGTCTACAAGGGAGACTACGCGAATTACCTGGAAAAACGCGCCGAACGCATCGCCAATTACAATGCCGAGACCGACAAGGTCCGCAACCTCCTCCGCCGCGAGCTCGAATGGATGCATGCCACTCCCTGCGCCCGTACCGGCAAAGCCAAATACCGCAAGCAGGCCTTCTGGGAACTCAAAGGCCGCGCCGAACAGGCCTACACCGTCAGCCAGGTCTCGATGGAAGCCCTCGAAGGCACCACCCGCCTCGGCACCAAAATCATCGACTGCTACGATGTTTCTTTTAGTTACTCGTCGACGCCCGAAAAGGTTCTGCCGCGCGGCGGGGATACAGACTTGCAGTATCTAATCAAAGACTTCAGCTATAAATTCCAGCGATACGACCGGATCGGGATCGTGGGAAGAAACGGCATCGGGAAAAGTACGTTCATCGACTTGCTCATCGGGGCGCTGGAACCGACGGCAGGACGGATCGAACGGGGCGAATCGCTCAAGATCGGCTACTACCGCCAGGACGGCATGCAGTTCGACGAAAGCCAGACCGTCCTCGAGACTGTCAGCAACCTCGGCCTCCTCAACCAGTTCCTCTTCCCGCACGACATGCTGAACAACCCCGTCAGCAAACTTTCCGGCGGCGAAAAGCGACGGCTCTACCTCCTGACCATCCTGATGCAGCAGCCCAACCTGCTCATCCTCGACGAACCCACCAACGACCTCGACATCGTCACCCTCAACATCCTCGAGGAATACCTCCTCGACTTCAAGGGCTCCCTCCTGGTCGTCTCCCACGACCGCCACTTCCTCGACCGCGTCGTCGACCACCTCCTCGTCTTCTGCGGCGACGGCCTCATCAAAGACTTCGTCGGCGCCTACACCGAATACCGCTCCTTCATCAAAGACTACGAAGCACAGCAACGGAAGCAGGCGAAAATCGAAGTGACAGCCAACGCCGGCCGGACGAATTCATCCCGAGACCGGGACCAGAACCCGGGCGGCGCAGCGCCCGCCAAAAAACGCCTCTCGTACAAGGAACAGCGGGAACTCGACCAGCTGGAAGCCGACCTTGAAAAGCTGAACGCCGAAAAAGCCGCAATCGAATCCCTCCTCTCAAGCCCCGACGCCCCCTACGACCAGATCCGCGCCGCCTCCGAACGCTACGAAGCCCTCAAACAGGAACTCGACGAAAAAGAATTCCGCTGGCTGGAACTCTCGATGTAAATTACTCGAAGCAGGTGCCGTTCCAGGTGTAGGTGCGGATGGCGACGGCCGGGAGGTCGGGCAGGTCGTCGGCATCGCCTTCCAGGCCGTAGGTCAGGTAGTCGAGGTCGATGGTGACGTCCACGTGGTCATCGTAGAAAGTGTAGAGATAATTGGGTCTTTCCGCAATGAACGACTTTTCGGCTTCATCGTAGTCCCAATGGGCGTAGTCGATCAACTCCGTGGCGGGCGGGCAAGGCAGGGTCCAGTCCGGTTCGGGGGTCAGTTCGCCGTCGACATAATTGTAGGCGCCCGACTGGTCATAGCCGCAGAGGCCGTCAAAGCCGGCATAACTGACCCAGTAAGCGCGCCAGCCGCCCGTGCTGAGGGGATAGCAGTGAAAGACGAGGGAAGCAAACAAGCCGGAGTCCAGATCGATCTCAGAGCCCTGGACGGAGGAGGAAAACCCTCTGGGATCGAAGGGAACGCCGTACGTGGAGTCCTGCTCGGCATTCCGGCCCATCTTCACGCAGTAATCGGGCAGATCCGATTTCGGAATCAGCTGGAAGATCTCCATGGCGATGTCGTGATTGGGGTCCTGGGACTGTTTTTTCTGCTTGTCGCAGGCGGCCAGCAGACAGAGGGCCGCGATAAAAACCGTCAAAGTGAGAATGCGTTTCATAGCTTATCGTTGAGAAGTCGTTTTCCTTTGTTCCCGGCTCCGGCGCAGTCCGAACACCGTGACGGCGAGGAAGCAGACCAGCGGGAGGCAATAGCTGACGTTGACGGCCGGATGGCCCCAGACCGTTCCCAGGTCGATGACCGCGCCCTGGAGCGGCGGCAGGATGGAACCGCCGACGATGGCCATCACCAGGAAGGCGGCGCCGAGCTGGCTGTCCTCGGGCGCCACGTCTTCAAGGGCGATGCCGTAGATGGTAGGAAACATCAGACTCATAAAGGCGCTGATGGCCACCAGGAAGCCCAGGCCGACCGGCCCGACGAAGACGATGGCGCCGACCGTGCAGAGCGCGGCCAGGCAGCCGAATACGGCCAGCAGCTTGCGGGAGTTGACGTATTTCATCAGGAACGTGGCCAGGAAGCGGAAGCAAAGGAAAAGCACCATCGCGATGATGTTGTACTTCTGGGCCGTAGCCTTGTTCATGCCCAGATAGTCTGCATACTGGATGATGAACGTCCAGACCATGATCTGCGCGCCAACATAGAACACCTGGGCCAGGACACCCTCACGATAGGCCTTGTTGCGCCAGAGCCGCCCGACCGTGCCGGGTGTGCGAACGCCCGATCCGGCCGTCCGGGGCATCCGCGTAAGGGCGATGACCGCAAGAATAATCAGCACGATGATGCCCAGGGCGACATACGCGTCGCGGATTACCGCCAGGTCGTGGACGCGTTCCTGCGCCTTGACGGCTTCGGGGAGCGTATTGAAAACCAGCTGGCCGGCCGCGTCGCGGTGCTTGTCGCTGAGCAGATTGGGCAGCACCACCCACGAGGCCACCGCCATGCCGGCCAGCGAGCCCAGGGGGTTGAACGACTGCGCCAGGTTGAGCCGCCGCGTGGCGTTCTCGCGTGAGCCGAGCGAGAGGACGAACGGATTGGCCGTGGTCTCGAGGAAAGCCAGACCGAAGGTCAGGATATAGAGCGACAGGCAGAAAAACAGGAAACTCTGCTGCGCCGCCGCCGGAATGAACAGCAGCGCCCCCACGGCATAGAGCGCCAGCCCGAGCAGGATGCCGCTCTTGTAGCTATAGCGCCGGATGAAGAGCGCGGCCGGCACGGCCATCGTGGCGTATCCCCCGTAGAAGGCGAACTGGATGAGCGAGGCCTTGGCGGCGGACAGTTCCATGATGGTCTGGAAGCCCGCCACCATCGGGTTGGTGATGTCGTTGGCGAAGCCCCAGAGGGCGAACAGGGTCGTAATGAGGATGAATGGCAGCAGATACTGCCGCTCCACGAGTCGGGTCTTGGTTTCCATATCTTGACAAAGATACGCAATAATCCTCAGAAAATGCTAACTTTGCGCGATATGAAAAAAAGACCCACCGTAGCGCTGATTTATGATTTCGACGGGACGCTCTCGCCGGGCAACATGCAGGAATTCGGGTTCATCCAGGCCATCGGCCAGACGCCCGAAGAATTCTGGTCGAAGAGCAACAGCACCCCCGAAGGACAGGAAGTGAGCAGCATCCTCTCCTATATGAAGTTGATGATCGAGGAAGCCCGCGCCAAGGGCATCTCGCTCACCCGCGATTCGTTCGTCTCGTTCGGCAAGGACATCGAGCTGTACGAAGGCGTGAAGGAATGGTTCTCCCTGATCAACGAATATGGCCGGCGCCACGGCGTCATCGTGGAGCACTACATCAACTCCTCGGGCCAGACCGAGCTGATCGAAGGCACGTCCATCGCCAAGGAGTTCAAGAAGATCTTCGCCTGCTCGTTCTGGTACGACGAGAGCGGCGTAGCCGTCTGGCCCGCCGTGGCCGTGGACTATACCGGCAAGACGCAATATCTGTTCAAGATTGCGAAAGGCATCATGGACATCAGCGACAACACGAAGGTCAACGAGAGCCAGAAGGAGGACGACAAGCCCATCCCGTTCAGCCATATGATCTATCTGGGCGACGGGACCACCGACGTGCCCTGTATGAAGATCGTCAAGATGTTCGGCGGCAATTCCATCGCCGTGTACGGCCGCGACAACAAGCGGCAGCAGGACACCGCCCGCAAGCTGCTGCGCCAGGACCGCGTGAATTTCGTCTGCCAGGCCGATTACCGCGTCGGCGGGCCGGTCTATGAGGTGGTGACCACCCTGATCGACAAGATCAAGGCCGACAACGACTATCACGCACTGCAGCGCAAGAACCGGAGGAACGGCCGATGAACGCGGCCGTATCCCGCCCGATCAAGATCGTGGTGTTCCTGATTTATCTGGCAGCCGTCGCCTGGTTGTGTTTCGGCAATTTCAAACCGGGTCCCGACATTCCCCGCAGTCTCTGGGGCATTCCCATCGACAAGTGTTTCCACTTCGTGATGTTCCTCCCCTTCCCGATCCTGGGCACGCTGGCTTTCGATTTCCGCAGCTGGTGGCGCGCCTTGGCCCTGAGCATGCTGATGGCCAATGTCGTGGCCTTCCTGTTCGAACGTCTCCAAAGCGTCCTGACCTCCTACCGCATCACCGACGCCAAAGACCTCAACGCCAATCTCCTCGGCATCACGCTCGGTCTGCTGATCACGATCGTGATCGGCCTGCTCGCCAAGAAAAAATAACGGTTGACCTGTCGTTGTGGGTGAAGCCCCTTCCCGGAGTTTTTGCGGGGAGGCTTGTGCGCTTTGCCGTAGCGGATGGGAAGGGGCTTCACCCACAACGATACCCGGAGTTTTTGCGGGGAGGCCTGTGCGTATTGCCGTAGCGGATGGGAAGGGGCTTCGCTTCACCCGCAACGATTCCCGCTGATCCGTTTTATACAGGGAACGTCCTGGAAATCGGGAAGAGGCCGAAGAGGCCGCCGGTGTGGATGAAGAGGATGTTCTTGGAGGTGCGGAGACGGCCGCCTTCGCGGAGTTCGCAGACCATGCCGTAGGTGGCCTTGCCGGTGTAGACGGGATCGAAGACCGTGGCTTCGAGCCGGGCCAGCCGCTTGATGTGCTCCAGTTCTTCGGGCCGGCTCAGGGCGTAGCCGATGCCGACATACTCTTCGAAGAGCTCGAAATCCGTCGGCTTGAGCGACGCCTTCCAGTCGGCGGCCTGGGCGGGCGTCAGCTCACCCTGCGCCACCAGATACGGCAGCGCATCGCGCGAAATCTGTGCCGCGATGTTCTGGAAATAGGCCGTGTCGTCGCACACGCACATACCGATGACGCGCTTGCCGTAGCCGTTCACCAGATTGGCCAGCTGCAGGCCCGCGAGCGTGCCGCCGGAGCCCGTGGCGACCACCACGGTGTCGAAACGGACGCCCATCTCCTTCTCCTGCTCCACAATCTCCTTCATCGCGTAATAATAGCCCTGCACGCCCACGCCGAACGAGGCGCCTTCGGGGATGATGTAAGGCTTATAGCCCTGCGCCGCATAGGTGTCGGCCATCTCCTGCATGATATCACCGCGATGGTCGCGGTATTCGTCACGGGTGCAGAAACGCACGTCGGCGCCGAGCAGGCGGTCGAGGAAATAGTTGCCTTCCACCGGCGGCTCCTCGCTGATGCGCAGCAGCACGGCCGACTTGAGGCCCAGGTACGTGGCCACCGACACCGTGGCGCGGCAATGGTTCGACTGGATGCCGCCGCAGGTAATCAGCAGATTGCAACCCTGCTCCAGGGCTTCCTGCACGGCGAACTCCAGCTTGCGGATCTTGTTGCCCGACCATTCGCTGCCGGTCTGGTCGTCGCGTTTGACATAGATATTCTTCCCGCATTCCTCCGACCAGCGGGCAAGTCGCTGAATCTTCGTGGGAAGATTCGCCAGGGCCAATTTCTTCATATTATTTTCGCGTTTTGGACTAATACGTTTCTACAAATATACGTAAATTTGTAGGATAAAAGCCGAAATACTTCACTGTTCCATGAGATATTCCCTTCTTCCCCTCTTCCTGATCCTCGCCCTGCTCGTCCCGACGCAGGCCCGTGCCGCCCGCGACAAGGACCTCGTCCCGATGGCCGATTCCATCAGCAGCTACCTGCGCGAAAAGACGACCGTGCGCAGCTATGTCTCCGTCGAAAAGGCCGCCATTCTGAAAGACGGCACCCTGCGGCTGACGCTCAGCCGCGCCCTGGTCGACCACCCGCTCCGCGACCAGAACGTCAAAGACCTCTACGACATCGCCCGGGCGACGCTCCCGAAGAAATACGAACAGTACAAGAAGAAAATCCAGCTGTATTCCGACAAGAAGCCCATCGACTTCTACCGCAGCCGCTATTTCCGCGAGACGCCCGCGGCGCAGCCGGCCAAAGAGCACCGCCAGTACGCCGGCCAGTACCACGACAAACTCGCCGCCCCGCTGGTCCGCCGGCTCTCCTCCCCCAACAAGCCCACGAAAGGCCTCCAGAACCGGCACATCGCCCTGTGGCAGAGCCACGGCTGGTACTATGAGCAGTCGCTCGCCCGCTGGGAATGGCAGCGCGCCCGCATCTTCGAGACGGTGGAAGACCTCTACACCCAGAGCTACGTCGTCCCGTTCCTCGTGCCGATGCTCGAGAACGCCGGCGCCAACGTGCTGCTGCCCCGGGAACGCGACTGGAACGTGCACGAAGTGATCGTGGACAACGATGAATCGGGCTCCGGCTACCTCGAAGCCGGCGTCTGGGACAACGCCCCCGACTCGGGCTTCGCCAACCCGAAGGCCGCCTATCTCTATCAGGAGAACCCGTTCCGGATGGGCACCGCCCGGATGACCGACACCGATTCGGAAGGCCGCACGACCGCCGCTTGGATTCCGCGGATCCCCGAGACGGGCGAATACGCCGTCTACGTCTCCTATCATACCGTCCCCGGCAGTACGACCGCCGCCATCTATGAAGTGCGCCACACGGGCGGCACGACCCGCTTCAGCGTCAACCAGCAGATGGGCGGCCGCACCTGGGTCTACCTCGGCCGATTCGGCTTCCTCAAGGGAAAGCACCAGGACCAGGGCGTCTTCCTCACCAACCTGGGCGACGGCCGCACCGTGGTGACGGCAGATGCCGTGAAGTTTGGCGGCGGCATGGGCAACATCGCCCGCAGCCCGCTCGAAGTCAAACCCGGCGCCAAGCCGCTCGAACCGGAAACCTCGGGCTACCCCCGCTTCACCGAAGGCTCCCGCTACTGGCTCCAGTGGGCCGGCTTCAACGACACCATCTACTCCCGCAACCTCGGCACGACCGACTACAACGACGACTATATGTCGCGCGGCCTCTGGGTGAACACCATCTCCGACGGCTCCTACCTGAAACCGGGCAAGCAGGGCTACAACATCCCGGTCGACCTCTCGTTTGCCTTCCACACCGATGCCGGCACCACCCTCAACGATTCGATCGTCGGCACGCTGGCCATCTACACGCGCCTGTCGAACGACGATGAAAAATACCCCAACGGCGAAGACCGCTCCCTCGGCCGCGACTACACCGACATTGTCCAGACCCAGATCGTCAACGACATCCGGGCGCTCTACGAACCCCTGTGGAGCCGCCGCCAGCTCTGGGACCGCTCGTATGCCGAATCGCGCATGCCGGAAGTTCCGGGCATGCTGCTGGAGCTCCTCTCCCACCAGAACCTGGCCGACATGCGCTACGGCCTCGATCCCAATTTCCGCTTCACCGTGTCGCGCGCCATCTACAAGGGCATGCTCAAGTTCCTGGCCTGGATCAACGACTTCGACTACACGGTGCAGCCGCTGCCGGTCAGCGGCTTTGAAGTGCACCTCGGCGAAGAAGGCCAGGCCTGCCTGAGCTGGGAGCCGACGCCCGACCCGCTGGAGCCCACAGCCCACACGACGGGATACATCCTCTACACCCGCATTGACGACGCCGGCTTCGACTCCGGCCGGGCGATCGACGAAGCCCACGCCGAAATCGCCCTCGAACCCGGGCATCTCTACAGCTTCCGCGTCTCCGCCACCAACGAGGGCGGCGAAAGCTTCCCGAGCGAGGTCCTGGCCGTGGGCGTGGTCTCGGAAGAAGCGCCGACCGTGCTGGTCGTCAACAACTTCGACCGCGTCAGCGCGCCTGTGAGCTTCGCCTCCCGCGACTCCAGTTACGCCGGATTCATGAACCGCCTCGATGGCGGCGTGCCGTGGAACTACGACATCTCCTACATCGGCAACCAGCACGACTTCCGCCGCCACATCCCCTGGATGGACGACGACAGCCCCGGATTCGGCGCCTCCGACAGCGACTATGAGACGAAAGTCATCGCCGGCAATACCTTCGACTATCCGGCCGTCCACGGCAGAGCCTGGATGGAAGCCGGCTTCAACGTCGTGTCGGCCAGCCGCAGCGCCGTGGTCACGCGCCGTATCGAGATGAACCGCTACGTCTACGCCGACCTGATCTGCGGCAAGCAGGTCACCACCCAGATCGGCCGCCGCGGCGCCGGTCCGCTCCGCTACCAGGTCTTCCCGGCCGAACTGCGCGGCCAGCTGGAAGATTTCACCCGCTCCGGCGGCAGCCTGCTCGTGTCGGGCGCCCACGTGGGCTCCGACCTCTGGGAACCCGTCTTCGATTTCGAAGTCGATTCCACCCTGAAGGCCGATTATTTCACGCCAGGCCAGAAATTCGCCCAGGAAGTGCTGCACTACCGCTGGATGACCAACTCCGCCGCCGTGACGGGCGAGGTCAAGGGCGTGCAGAATGAACTCGGCCTGGAAGCGGGCAGCCGCTATGTCTTCAACACGCAGCTCAACGACAAATGCTACTGCGTGGAAGCGCCCGACGGCCTGAACCCGGCCGGCGACGGTTCCTACACCGTGTTCCGGTATGCAGAAAACAACATCTCGGCCGGGGTGGCGTACAAGGGTGACTACAAAACCGTCATCCTCGGTTTCCCGGTCGAGACGCTGGAGACGCAGGAGCAGGTCAATGGCCTGATCGGCGAAATCGCCCGCTTCTTCGCGCCTTAGAATTGCTGCAGATCCACGCTCTTCACACCGACGAGCGATTCGATCGTAAACGTAACGGCACCGGCGCTCACGACGACCATCGTATGATCGCCGGTTGTTGTATATTCGTGCGTCATATGGGCTTTATAGGCCTCTTCTACGCCATCGCCCCAATTGACCTTGCCGGCCAGGCTGCTGCCGATCAGAAGCGGCGCCGTCATCGCGTCGTTCGAGTGGGTGATTTGCATCTGCTGGTCCATCTTGGGCAACTGTGTCACGGATATGCTGCGGCTCAAATCGCGGCACGAAATGGTAAAGGAAGCTTTGCGCTGGGATGCCTTATCGTTGGTATCGGCCTTGATGGTGAGGGTAAAGGGGCCTTTCTTGCCGGAAGTCGGCGAGACTTGCAGCCAGGGATCCGACGACGAAACGGTCCAGTCGTAGTTGGTTGTCACGTTCAAGGTCACGGAGCCTCCGTTCTCGGGCAATACCAGCGAAGTGTTGTCGAGCGCAATCGAGGGCTCTTCCCGCTCACAGGCAAAAAGCACGGGCAGCAGGCAGGCTGCCAACACGAGGGTCAAGGTATGCAACTTTCTCATTTCGTTCCCATTTTGAGCTTTAATTCCAGTTTTTCTTCACCCCGCTTGAGGATGAGCGTATAGTCCGATTTCGGCAGTTCGGCCGACTTGATGGTCATCGTGGTGACGTCGTAGGTAACGCCGTCGGTCACCTTGGTTCCGGCGGAATTCGTGAGGGTCCAGTCCGCATCATCCTTGGTCTCGAGGATCAGTTCGCCGGTCGTCTTGCTATAGCGGATGGAACTGACCTCGGCGATCTTGGTATCGTCGGTCGGTTCGAGCCGGGAAACGATCGTGGAAGAAAGGTCGTACAGCGGCCTTTCCCAGACGCCCTCCGGCCATTCAGAACTGCGGTAGACCACTTCGATATAGTCGCCCGGCACCGGGTACCGGCGCATCACGCAACTGACTTTCGAATAGCCGCGGCCGTTACCGGCCTTGAGCGTTTCTATGGCACGGACGGTGCTCAGATAATCCTTGATTTCACCCTGTGCATTGACAAGCACGACACAGAAGTCCCCGACAAAAGGCTGGATGCCGCCATTGTAGAGGAAGCCCACGTTCACGGTAAAAGACTGGCCCGGACGAAGGGTCGTAAAATCGGTCGTCAGGCCGTTGTAGACCGTGCCGCTGCTGGCGGTGCCGCCCTGATAATACAGGTATTCCCGGGCAGGTGCGCTACCGCCTTGTTTGGGCTGAAGTCCGAAAACGGCGCCGTGCGAGTACAGATACTGCCGGCTGTCCGTCGGGACGAAGGCCGAAAGGGCATAATAGCCGTTGCAGGAGCCGCCCCAGCCCCAGTTGACGCTGAGGTTGCCGGCATCGTCGTAGCCGTCGACCAGGAAGGCGTGTCCGCCGGTCTCGCGGCGGGCCGAATAGAGGATCGGCCGTTGTTGCAGTTCGTCTTTCAGCATCTGGAGCCATTCCTCGTCGGTAAACAGCGCACGCTTATAATGGTAGGCAGCGCTGTCAAAGCCGAAATAGGTCACGGCACAACCGGCCATGGTCGGGGTGCTGGCGCTGGTGGATTCGTCGAACTTGGCCTGCACGGCCACGCCGCAGTCGTAAACCAGACGCGCGACGGCTTCCGCTTCTTCTTCGGTGTAGTCGTCGTTATAGTTGAATTTGATCTTGTCCCATTCATAGGGATGTCCCAGGTCAAAACCGGCGATATCGCAGGTCGAACCGTTGTCGAGCGTATAGCTGTAGGACGGAAGCGATCCCTCGCCTTTGGGCGGATATCCGTGATAGCGCATGATCATGCCCATGGCCAGCGGCACGCAGCCGATCACGGCGTGGGATCCGTCGACCATCGGCGTAAGCCGGTTGAACGGAGCCGTCTGTTTCCAAGTCGGCGTCTCGTGCTTGACGACAGCCTCGTAAGCGAGGCCGCCCGCCTTGGTTGGAGCCGTCAGCGCGGCCCAGGCACGGACATCCTGCGGCGCCCGGGAGTTATCGGTGCGCGCAAAGGCGACCAGCGTCTCCAGTTCCCCGAGCCACTCCTTCAGGTTGGCGGGCATGTCGTCGCCCGTTTCGAAACGGTTCGTGTAGGAATAGGCCAGCACCGGGGTGCAGACATCCTCGCCGGCCACGATCACGAAGCCACCGCCGGCGCGATTGAAAATGTAAAAGGCCGGGCGCTCTTCGCCTGCCTTGGTACGCGGCGCGGAGGCCAGTTCCACCTGCCGCAGCGGCGCCATACGGAGCGCCGCGTTGCGGTCATGCTGGAAGAAGGCACGCGCAACCTCCTGCGCTTTCTCCGCGGGCACACGCTCCGCACGAAGCGGAAGCACGGCAAGCAGAAAAGCGAGGACAAAGATGGTTTTTCTCATGCTGAAGTTTAAGTAGGTTTATTTACATGCTTCTGACAAAGATTTCAAGGACACGGCCCTTGAGTTCCCGCCACTTACCGGCCACCATCGCGAAGAAGCTGTCGGTCTGGTCGTCGAGCAACTGCGCGACCGCCTCTTCCCTGCCCTCGGCAGGAAGCGCCTTGACCTTCTCCTGGAGCGCGGCATCCTGCTCGAACATCATCCGTTCGAAGAGCGCGCGCTGGGGTTCCAGCACCTTGCGCGTCTTGTCCCAGTAGATGGTGGCGATGCGGTTGGTTTCGCGGAAAGCCCAGACAGCCGCCTCGGGGCGGTAGCTGTTCTGTCCGCAGTGGTTGAGCGCCTCGGGGAGTTTCGTGCCGCCCGCATAGATCGGGAAGCGCGGGCTCTGGCCCGGATTGTCGAGCGACATCCACAGCACGCCGCCCACTTCGTCGGGCAGCCAGCTGCGGCACTGGGCGATAAAGGAATAGCTGCACTGGATCACCGCGATGGTCCGGCGGTTGGTGACGGTGCCGGGCGCAATCTGGTTGAGCATGGCGCGCATATCGGCCGACATCCAGTTGGAGACCGGCGTCACTTCTTCGTCATATTCGGTATAGGTCGAATTCGGATACGGCGGGCTGTTGGGATCCTTCACGCGACGGTGCGCCTTGATCTTGAGGTTCTGGCCCATATCGAGGTCGGTTCCTTCGTAGGTCTCGCGGTAGAAGGCCAGCACCATTTCGGGCGTGACCGGCACTTCCGGCTTGACCGAGAACGGAAGTTCTTCATCGTCGAGCGACAGGCCCAGCGACGGGGCCAGCGTGCTCAGCACGAAGTATTCCCGGACGGAGAACGGCTTGCGGTTCGCATCGCCGACCACCTTCCAGAACTTCAGCGGGCCCTTACCATCCCACAAGCCCAGGGCTTTGGCTTTCTTCTTCAGATCCTTGCAGTACATGAAATGGTCGGGATCGTTGAAATCGATGGCGCCGATGCGGGCGATGTTGGCGGAGATGCCCACGTGATCGTCGGGGATGCGCTGGGCGGCCCAGATGGCACCGGGTTCGCCCGGGCCGGGACCGTTGATCTCGAACTGCCACACTTCGTTGGGATCGGCCACCGTGAGGCATTCACCCCAGTCGGCATAGCCGTATTTCTCGGCCATCTCCCCCATCAGGCGGATGGCGTCGCGGGCGTTGTCGCAGTACTCGAGCGCGAGGCGGCAGAGTTCTTCGATCCAGAACACGCCGTTGCGGTTGATCAGGTCGCGGTTGCCGTCGTACGTGGTCTCGCCGATGGCCAGCTGCTTCTCGTTCATACACGGATAGGCCGTGTTGACGAAGCGGTAGGTCTGGGCCTTGGGCGGCACGATGCGGCCCGTCTCATAGACTCCGCGGGGATCCCACGGTTCCTCCTTATGCAGGACGTTGAAGAAATAGGGTTCCGTTTCGCCGGGCGCAAAGGTCTTGCGGGGCTCGATGGTAATGAAAGTCCTGTAATATGAGTCGCAGCAATGGGCGGTCATCACCGACCCGTCGCTGGAGGCTTTTTTGCCGACCATAATGGAAGTGCAGGCATCGCCGGAAGGCACGGCGCAGAGCAGCAGGGCCGCCGCAGCGACGATACAGTTACTGAGCAGTTTCATTTTGCGGTAGTTTATGGATCTTGATATTGAAGGCAGCGTAAGCGATGGCGATCAGCGGCGTGATGAAGCAGAAGATCGCGAAGGGGAAATAGGCCATGGTGGCCACGCCGAGCACGCTCGACTGCACCACGGCGCAGGTGTTCCAGGGCACCAGCACGGAGCTCACCGTACCGGAATCCTCCAGCGTGCGGCTGAGCACCTCCGGCGCCAGGCCGAAACGCCTGTAGGCGGAGCGGAACATATTGCCCGGCAGCAGGATGGCCATGAACTGGTCGGA
>JAEEGJ010018248.1_pt1 | contig 15703 bp, 16 predicted proteins | sample 8958761 | NCBI WGS metagenome assembly JAEEGJ01 (sample SAMN16246546, study PRJNA631951) | gut metagenome | biome: gut microbiome; feature: rumen; material: RS-attached | host: Bos | place: Iran: Karaj | collected 2018-10
CTCATGTACGGCAGGTGCCGTGCAAGCCCGGTCCTCCCGTCACTACAGTTGAAAAAACGGAGCTGCCTCGTGTTGAGGCAGCTCCGTATGCTTATTGCTACAGCTGCAGATTCTTGACGGGCGTCTTATCCGGCACAATAATGCATGCCACCGTAATGGCGCCGTCCGCGCAGTCCACCGCGATGGATTTGTTCGCTGCGGTGTAGTTCTCTATTATGACGTTGGCTACAGGATCCTCTATCTCCTTCTGGATGAGCCTGCGGAGATTCCTCGCGCCGTATGTGACCGAGTAGGACTTCTCCACGAGGTAGTCAACGACAGCGTCGGTATATGTCAGGACCAGTCCCTTTTCCTTCATGGTGTCGACCAGCTCGCCGAGCATGATCCGTGCGATCCCCCTGAAGTTGTCCTCGCTGAGCCTGTTGAAGCAGACGATCTCGTCGACGCGGTTTATGAATTCCGGTCTGAGGAAATCGTTGAGGGCCTTCATGGCCTTCTCCCTGCCCTGCTCGCTGAGCGACTGGTTGAAGCCGACGGACCCCGTCTTGCTGTCGCTTCCGGCGTTCGTCGTCATGATGATGACGGTGTTCTCGAAGTTGACGGTCCTGCCGTGGGCGTCGGTGATGTGGCCGTCGTCAAGTATCTGAAGCAGGATGTTCATAACGTCCGGGTGGGCTTTTTCTATCTCGTCAAACAGTACGACCGAGTACGGCTTTCTTCTTATCTTTTCGGTAAGCTGTCCCGCCTCGTCGTAGCCGACGTATCCGGGAGGCGAGCCTATCATACGGGAAACAGAGTGCTTCTCCATATATTCCGACATATCAAGGCGCAGCAAAGACTCCGGAGAGTCGAACAGCCTTTGCGCCAGCTGTTTTACAAGCTCCGTTTTACCTACGCCCGTAGGTCCCGCGAAAATGAACGACACCGGCTTGCGCTTAACGGAAACACCCGCGTATTTGCGCTTTATAGCGCGGACAACGGCGGAGATCGCCTCGTCCTGGCCTATTATACGCTCGTGCAGTTCTTTTTCAAGCTTCGCTATGCGGTCAAACTCGTTTTCCGTTATATTGCCCGTCGGGATTCCCGTCCATATCTCAAGCACTCTCGCAAGGTCTTGTACGGTAAGATACACGCTCTGCCTTTTCTCGCGCAGATCGTCAAGCTCGCCCTGAAGGCGCAGCTCGTCGCTCTTTAACGTCGCAAGCTCCTCGTATCTTCTGCGTTTGCCCTCGTCGTCCTCGGGTTCCGGCACGTTTTCAAGCGCTTCTCTTGCGCGCGCTATAGCGGTAAGACTGTCGGATTTTCTTTCGTATTCGTCAATTACCGGGGAGTTTATGGCAACGTATGACGCCGCCTCGTCTATCAAGTCTATCGCCTTGTCCGGCAAAAATCTGTCCGTTATATACCGCTCTGATAACTTGACTGCTTTTTCCGCAAGCTCATCCGTTATTATGACGCCGTGGTATTTTTCGTAATACTCTTTTATGCCTTTTATTATTTCAACGGTATCGGCAACGGACGGCTCCTCTATGACGACAGGCTGGAAACGTCTTTCAAGCGCGGAATCTTTTTCTATATATTTTCTGTATTCGCCCAAGGTCGTGGCGCCTATTACCTGTATCTCGCCTCTTGACAGCGCCGGCTTTAAGATATTCGCGGCGTTCATGCTGCCCTCCGCGTCGCCCGCGCCGACGATGGAATGGACTTCGTCTATCACAAGGATTATATTGCCCTCGCGCTTTATCTCCTCAATAAGCCCTTTCATCCTGCCTTCAAACTGTCCGCGGAACTGCGTACCGGCGACAAGAGCCGTAAGGTCAAGCACGAAAACCTCCTTGCTCTGAAGCTTATACGGCACTTTTTTGTTTACGATATTGAGCGCAAGCGCGTCCGCAAGCGCGGTCTTGCCGACGCCCGGCTCGCCTATAAGACACGGGTTGTTTTTCTGGCGGCGCATGAGTATCTGCACAATACGGGCAAGCTCTTTTTCGCGTCCGATTATGCGGTCAAGGTCGCCGCGGCGCGCCGCCGCGGTAAGGTCCTTGCAGTAATCGTTTAAATACTTGCGCTTTGACGCTTTTTTGTCCGCCTGCTCTTTTGTTTTTCCTTTGTTCTGCGGGCCTCTTCCTCCGGCGCCGCCGTTCAGCTCGTTTGACAGACGTCCGAAAATAGACTTCAGATCTATCGCGGGCGCGTTGTTTTCCTCATCGTCCGCCATGGACGGCTCTATGTCCGTATCGTCCTGACCGACGATGTCGTCGATCTCGCTTGCCGCGTCGTCTATATCCTGCATCGTAACGCCCATATTTTTAAGTATGTTGTCAACGGGGAGCCCGAGTTCTTTCGCGCAGGGAAGACACAGCCCCTCGTTCTGCGTTTCGTTATTTTCCATTTTTGTCACAAAGACCACGGCGGGTCTTTTTTTACATCTTGAACATAATTGCATTTATTTATTTCTCCTTACAGGGATCACGCTTTTTTCAAAGTTTTGATATATGATACGTCAATCGCCGACCGCAGCGCGTTAAGATAATACGCGAACCGCAGTACGTATGATCGCTCAAACAGATCTTCCGGAAAGACAGCGGGCGCCAGAGTGTTAAGATACGGCAACCCGAGCTTCAGCCCGAGCGACAACACCCAGACGATCAGAATTCCGAGCAGTCCGCCCGTGACAAGTCCCAAAAACTTGTTCGCGTGCTTCAGCACCGGCAGCTTTGCCGCAAGATCGAGCAGGTGCTTTATAAGCCACAGTATGAAAAGCGATAACAAGAATATGACAATAAAGCACAGCGCGTAAGACAGCGCCATTGCAACGGGCTCCGCTATGCGGTCCGCTATCGCGTCCCCTGCCGTTTTCCAGTTCTGTGACGCCGCGGTAAGATATTCGCTTTTTATCGCGTCGTAATCCGCGCCGAATTTCTCTGCTATCGCCCGAAACGTTTCGTTTGCCGCCCCGTCGCCGAAAATGCCTTCGCCCAGGCCGCCTATAAGCTCCGCGATCTTCTGCGATATTTCAGTCAATAAAAACTGACGGCTGATGAACGGTGCGACGAGAGGCGTTAAGAAGTACGCCGCAAAAAACGCGGCGATGCCGGATAAAAGATCGAGCACCTGATCTATAAAGCCTTTTACGTACCCGATGATCATGCCTAAAACAATGATCAGAACGAGCACGGCGTCGTAAATTATATATACCAACATCAAATCATCTCCTACCGCTGCATCTCCTTGAAATCGTCGTAGACCGATACGGGATAAGCTCTGCCCGCGGTGGCGACGAGTATGACCTCTTCATCGCAGAACACGAGCCCCTTTGTTTCGTAACCGGATCTGTATTCGTACGTTTTTCCGGTGTTTATCTCAAATCTCTGCACGCTTTCCGTATATATTCCGTATACGTTTTTGTTTTTGCAGTAAAGCGCGGAAATATCCGAGCTCGTTTCGCCCTCGTACAACACTTCTCCGGCGGTATCGAACACTACGAGCACGGAATCCGCCCCGGCGCCCTCCGTGGACAGCACAAGAGCCGTGTTTCCGCCGCCCGCGTCAAATCTCCTGCACACTCTGCCGAAAAACGAGTATTCCGCGACCAGATTGTCAGCCGAGAAAAACAGAAGCGAATCCGAGCAGAGGACCGACACGGTGTCCGCGCCGCTGTTTTTGGCGGACAAAAATACCGTTCCGTTTCTTTCGAAGGCTACTCTTACTTCTTTTTCTTTTATATTGCCCTTTATTATCTCGGAGCAGTTGTCGCCGTTTTTCGACTTGCAGGTATAAAGCGCAAACGATCCGTCGTTATACAGATGCGCGTCGTATATATATCTTTCGTTGCTCTGATAAAGATAAACGCGCTTCATCTCCTTATTATACACACTTACGGTGCTTTTATATTCCACGTCGCGGCTCACTATAAGATAATAACCCTCGTCGTTGCAGTCCGCGCAGGAAATTGGATAGTCCGTCGTCCCGGACTGAAGCTGTGAAAACGTGTTGAAAATGCCGTAGCTGTTGTTTGACAGATCGTACACGAGCATATATTTTTCGCTCGTCACGAGGCGCGGGTTGACGTAGCGGAGCGCCGTGCTCTGCACCTGTTTTCCGGTCATGTCAATGACCTCAAGCGAGCCGCGGCCGACGCACACGAAATCATCGCGGTATACGGCGTAGCTCTGTTCGAGATCCGATGCGTAATAAATTTCGCCGTATTCCTCGACGCCCGTCGGTATTTTCAGATTCATATCCTTTAAGATATATCTGTAATTTTCTATAGTTATTTCCGAAGAATATACAAACGTCATAGCCATAAAGAACAGGAAAAACACGGTTATGACTATGTATTTTGATATCCCCACGGCGACGGCGGCGCGCTTGTATCTTTTGTTTACCTGCGGCTGCCCGTCGTTTTCGTATACGCCTTCTATCTTTTCACCGCCGGAGCTTACTTCGCTGCGTTTTACCGTAAGCTCGTTCGCGTTGTTTTTCGGGCGTCTTTTTCTTTTTGAAAACAAACTCATTTAAGTACTGCCTTTGTTAAATACAGACCGTCCGGCGGCACGGTGAACCCGGCCGCGGATCTGTCCTTTGCTTCTATTATCTTAGGTATCGCGCCCGCCTCTATCTTCCCCTCGGAGATATAAAGCAGCGTTCCTACCATAATCCTTACCATATTGTATAAAAATCCGTCCGCCGTAACGCTGTATATCACGTCGTCGCCGTCGCGCACAACGCCCGCGTCGTATACAGTTCTTACCGTAGTAGATACGTCCGATCCTACCGCCATAAATGACGTAAAATCGTGTTCTCCGATAAAGTCTTTTGCCTGACTGTCAAGCATCTTTTCGTCCAGATGATACGGATACGGCAGCTTCAGTTTATGGAAAAACGGATTTTTTTCCGCGCGGTTATATATAACGTAGCTGTATTCCTTACAGACCGTCTCAAATCTCGGATTGTAGCCGTCCGGCGCGAGTTTTGCCGTCTTTACCGCTATGTCGTACGGCAACAGACAGTTTATAGCCGCGGGTATGCGGTCCACCGGGACTTTGTTTGCGTCATCCGGCAGATGAACGGAGCAGAAAAACTGCTTTGCGTGCACGCCCGCGTCCGTCCTGCTGCAGCCCTGCACCTTGCAGTCGGCGCCGAAAAGCAGCTTTGACGCGCGCATCAGCTCGCCCGCTATCGTCTTAGCGTTCGGCTGTATCTGAAAACCGCTGTAATTGACACCGGAGTACGATATTTCAAGCAGATAAGTCATAGTACAAAAGTTCCGTTAAACAGTGAAAACGTATAAGTGTTCAGAACGAACACGCCTGCGAGCGCAGCGGCGGCAAGCGTCAGCCAGATAAAGTCGGAAAACCTGAATTTCATTTTATTCAGCTTCGTTCTTCCCTTCCCGCCTCTGTAACCGCGGCAGATCATCGCATCCGCCAGCTCAAACGCGTGGCGCACCGCGGAAGCGAGCAGCGGCACGAACACCGCCAGAAGCGCCCTCGCGCGCTTCATAAGGCTGCCTGTTGAAAAATCCGTTCCTCTCGCCTTCTGCGCGGACATTATCTTTTCGGTCTCTTCAAGCAACGTCGGTATGAACCGCAGAGCGATAGACATAACGAGCGCAAAATCGTGCACCGGCACGCCAAGCTTGGCGAGCGGCAGCATGAGCCCCTCTATGCCGTCCGTTAAAACTATCGGAGACGTAGTATAAGACAGCATAACGGACGTCGTGGTTATGAGCACTATTATGCGTATGAACATTTTTATTGCAAATATTATGCCGTTTGAATATATTTTTATAAAATACCATTCAAACAGTAAATTGCCCGTACGCGTAAAGAATATCTGGAATATTGTCGTGAAGATCAGTATGAAAACAATGGGTTTAAGCCCTTTTATAAGCGTTTTGAACGATATTCCGGACAAGATGAATATAATAAGCGATAAAAGGAACAGAAACGCGAACGCTATGCCGCTTGATGCGGCGAAAACGGCGACTATCAGAATAAGCGTAATTATTATTTTCGCTCTCGCGTCTATTCTGTGTATAAGCGAATTGCCGGGAAAATACTGGCCGAGAGTTATGTCGCGTATCATTTGCCGTCACCTCCGCCGAGCATTTTCATGATATCCTCAAACGCCGCGTCAACGGTGTATAACGGTCTGTCAAAGCTGACGCCGAGCTCTTTTGCGCAATAGACCATTTTCGTTATCTGCGGAACGGACAACCCCATATCGCGCAGAGCCGCCGGGTCTTCGAATATCTCCGCTTTGGTCCCGCACTTATACACGCCGTTTTGTGAAAGCACGATTATCCTGTCGCAGTATTTCGCCATATCCTCCATACTGTGACTTATTATTACGACGGACGTTTTCTTTTCTCTTTGATATTTTTTAAGTTTTGATAAAATATCGTCTCTGCCCTGCGGGTCAAGTCCCGCCGCCGGCTCGTCAAGTATGAGATACTGCGGCTCCATGGCTATAATGCCGGCTATCGCCGCGCGCCTTCTCTGTCCGCCGGATATGTCAAACGGGGATTTCTGCATCTCGTCCTCCCGCAGACCGACGAATCTCACGGCGTCCAGCACCCTGCGCTTTATCTCGTCCTCGGACAGACCCATGTTTTTCGGACCGTAGGCAATATCGTGCTCGACCGTATCTTCAAAAAGCTGATATTCGGGGTACTGGAAAACGAGCCCGACCTTGAAAAAGTTTTCTTTGCGGTTCTTTTTGTCGGCGTTTATGTCAACGCCGTCTACAGTCACTTTGCCCTCGTTCGGCTTATACAAGCCGTTGCAGAGCTGCGCTATCGTGGATTTGCCGCAGCCCGTCTGACCTATCAGTCCCGTTATTTCATTTTCGTTTATCGTTAAATTTATCTTATCAAGCGCCTTGTGTTCAAAAGGCGTGTTCTGTCCGTAGACGTAAGATACGTTTTCAAAAATAATAGGCAAAGTTTACCTCTTTTTGCTGTCAAGTAATCGTTTGAGCGCCGCCGCGCCCTCTTCCGTGTGAAGCGGCAGTCCGCCGTCGTAAGCGCCGGCTTTTTTCAGCTTGTAGAACAGCTCCGTGACCTGCGGAACGTCAAGCCGTACGGAATGGAGCGTTTCCACCTGCGTGAATATCTGCTCCGGCGTCCCGTCCATAAACACCTCGCCTTTGTTCAACACAATGACGCGGTCCGCGTCCGTCGCCTCGTTCATATAGTGGGTTATCGTTATAATCGTAACGTCGCCGCGCTTGTGCAGCCCGTCGATCGTTTTCATTATCGCCTCTCTGCCCTGCGGATCGAGCATTGCGGTGGATTCGTCAAATATTATACATTCCGGTCTCATCGCAAGCACGCCCGCGACGGCTATACGCTGCTTCTGTCCGCCGGACAGCCTGTGCGGAGCGGATTTCTCGTGCCCCTCCATGCCTACGGCTTTGAGCATTTCCGTGACGGTCTTTCTTATTTCAACGGGATCTACGCCTAAATTCTCCGGTCCGAACGCGACGTCTTCTTCAACCGTCGTCGCAACTATCTGGTTGTCCGGATTCTGATGCACCATGCCAATGCGGCACTGTATATCGTACGCGTCCTCGTCCGAAATATCGCCGGTCACTTCCTTGCCGCAGACGGTTATACTGCCGTCAATATCGCCGTCCTCGCGCGTAAGCACCATATTTATCAGCTTTGCAAGCGTTGACTTGCCGGAGCCGTTGTGACCGAGTATAGCCGTATACGTCCCGCGCTCAAAATTCAGGTTTATATTATGGAGCGCCGGATGAAGCTTACCGTCCGAGTCCTTATATGAAAAGCTCAGATCTTTTATCTCTATTATGTTATCCATATTACCTATCCGAGTACCACCTCGCGGCGGAACCGCATGGGAGCACTATATTTTTTTCAGTTACGGGCAGACCTACCTCGCCGCATTCAAACACGCCGTCTTTTCTGATGTTCAGCTTCAGAAGGCACTCCATAGCGGAGGCGGAAAGTCCGGTCGTGTATGAGTTGAGCAGGAAAAACAGCGCCTCGTCCGACAAAAGCTGTGAAGTCAGACCCACAAGCTCGTCAATACATTCCTCTAACTTCCACGTCTCGCCGGAAGGTCCGCGTCCGTACGACGGCGGGTCCATAATAATGCCGTCGTATCTGTTGCCGCGTCGTATCTCGCGCAGAACGAATTTTTTGCAGTCGTCAACTATATATCTTATATGCGCGTCGGACAGCCCGGACAGCGCCGCGTTTTCCTTTGCCTGCGCAACAATGCCCTTTGCCGCGTCAACGTGTACCACGTCGGCTCCGGCATTTGCCGCCGCGACAGTCGCGCCTCCGGTGTACGCAAACAGATTAAGCACGGTTATCTTCCTGTTCGCCTTTTTTATAAGCGAAGAAAACCAGTCCCAGTTGACCGCCTGCTCCGGGAAAAGCCCGGTATGTTTAAACGACATAGGGTGTATGTTGAATTTCAGCTCGCCGTAGCTTATAGTCCACCGCTTTGGCATATCGTTTTTTACCCAGCTTCCGCCGCCGGACGAAGAACGCTTGTAAACGCCCTGCGCTTTGTTCCACAGGCGGCTGTCTTTTTTGTTCTGCCATATCACCTGCGGATCGGGACGGACGGTCATAACGCTGCCCCAGCGTTCGAGCCGCTGACCGTCGGAGACGTCTATCAGCTCGTAGTCACGCCATTTGTCTGCTGTAAAAATCATATATCTTCCCCGTCAAACGCGCTTATCTGACCGTTTTTCTTATCGTCTTTATTCATCGGTATGCCTAAATGCTCGTACGCTAAATACGTACAGCACCTGCCGCGCGTCGTGCGCGATATAAAGCCTATCTGCAAAAGATACGGCTCGTACACGTCCTCAAGCGTTATCGCTTCCTCACCTATCGTGGCGGCAAGCGTGTTCATACCGACGGGGCCGCCGCCGTAAAACTTGATTATGGTCGTAAGCATACGCCTGTCGATACTGTCAAGCCCGAGACTGTCTATATCAAGCTTTTGCAGCGCGTATTTCGTTATTTCTTTGTTTATCGTGCCGTCGCCTTTTATCTGCGCGTAGTCGCGCACGCGGCGAAGAAGTCTGTTAGCTATTCTCGGCGTTCCGCGCGAGCGCGAGGCAAGCTCCATTGCGCCGTCGTCGTCGATCTCAATGTTTAAAATTCCGGCGCTGCGCTTGATTATCTGCGATAATTCCTCAGGCGTGTAAAGATCGAGCCTTAAAACGTGGCCGAACCTCGCGCGCAAAGGCTGCGAGAGCTGACCGGCGCGCGTCGTCGCGCCTATGAGCGTAAAGCTTTTGAGCGACATACGTATGCTTCTCGCGGATGGACCGCTGCCGATGAAAATGTCAACGACTTTATCCTCCATAGCCGAATAAAGCATTTCAACAAGCGTTTTCGGCAGTCTGTGTATCTCGTCGATAAACAGAACGTCGCCTGTGCTGAGGTTGGTCAGAAGAGCAAGCAGATCGCCCGATTTTTCAATAGCCGGGCCGCTCGTTATCTGTATATTCGTGCCCATTTCGTTCGCTATTATCTGCGAAAGCGTTGTTTTGCCGAGGCCGGGAGGGCCGAACAGCAGAACGTGTTCAAGCGCTTCGCCTCTTATTTTCGCCGCGTCTATCGCTATGCGGAGCTGCTCTTTTACGGCGGTCTGCCCCGTAAAATCGTCAAGCGTCTGCGGGCGAAGCGATACCTCGACCTCGGACTCTTCTTCGTTCTGCTCGGTCGATGCAAGTCTTTCTGCTATGTATTCTTCTCCGAAATCTTCGTAAATAGCCATAAAAGCTCCTTAATTCATGCGCTTCAGCGCTTCTCTTATAATATCTTCAACGGTCATGGACGACACGTTCATGCTGCTTATTATCTTTGACGCGTCGGCTTTCGTGTACCCGAGCGCGGATAACGCTTCAAGCGCGTCCGCGGCGTTCGCACCGCCGTTGTACGCGGTATCTCCGTCACCGCTTCTGTAAAGCTGCAGCTTGTCCTTGAGCTTGAGGATTATGAGCTGCGCGGTCTTGTTGCCGATGCCCTGCGCCTTTGCTATCGCACGGCTGTCGTCGGATGAAACGGCTTTTTCAAGCTGAGCCGGCGTCATAATGGACAGTATCGCCAGCGCCGCCTTCGGTCCTACGCCGGAAATGGAGGTCAAAAGCTTATACACGTCAAGCTCGTCCAGACTGTAAAAGCCGTAAAGCTCAATGCCGTTTTCGCTGACGGATAAATACGTGTAAAGCCTCGCCTTGTCTTTGCCAGCCATAGCCGCGAACGTGTTGTAAGACACGGTCATTTTATAAGCCACGCCGCCCACGTCTATCACCGCCGTACCCGGCTCGCAGAAAACTATCGCACCTTCAATATAATAAAACATAATAACACCTTATAAAAGTTTCTTTTTCTTTTGATTATAGTAATTTTTCAGCGCCGAGCCGCTCGTATGTCCGTGACAGACGGCTATCGCCAAAGCGTCCGAGGTATCGTCCAGTTTCGGGGATTCTTTCAAGTCAAGTATGATGTTCGTCATCGCTATGACTTGCTTCTTCTCCGCGCGGCCGTAACCGACCACCGCCTGCTTTACCTGAAGCGGCGTGTATTCGTAAAGCGGAATTTTGTTCTGTATGCCGCAGAGCATTATAACGCCGCGCGCCTCCGCTACCGCTATCGCCGTTTTCTGGTTCGTGTTGAAGAACAGCTCTTCTATCGCCATTTCGTCCGGCTTGTATTTTTTTATTATTTTGTCAAGCCCGTCGTATATCAGAAGCAGCCGCTGTTCAACGTCTATCCCCGCGGGCGTCGTTATCGCGCCGTAGCCGAGCGTTCTGAACTTGTTGTTGTTATATTCAACCGCTCCCCAGCCGACTATCGCAAGCCCCGGATCGATACCGAGTATAAACATACTATTACTCCATTTTAGTTTATTATTGTATTATATCATATAATCCCGCTTATATCAAAGCATATTTGTAAATTTACATAAAATAATGTAGGGGCGATCGAATTAAGAATTCAGAATTAAGAATTCAGAGGGCGGCACTTTAACGACTCGATTGTAGGGGAGGGGTCTCCCCTCCCGCCATGTAGGGGCGACCATCGGTCGTCCGTATAAAACAAACAAATCAATGTAGGGGCGACCATTGGTCGTCCGCCTTAAAGAATAAATAATAAAGAATAAAAAGGTGTCGCTGCGGGAACCCCCAACGCTCTCAAGTTCGCGTCGGGGAACCCCTTTTTCGCGACGAATTTGGGTGGTTTCCCACCCGTGAACCCCCAAAAACTCGTACCTCGTTTTCGGGGAACCCCGGGCCACCCCTCACGGGAACCCCCATTGCTCACGATGTTCGCAACGGGGAACCCCTTTGCTCGCCTGCGGCGAGAACCCCCCATACCCCCGATATATTAACGAGGCTTTTGCGGCGTCAGCCGCGCGCGCGGTGTGTCCCCCCCTCACACCCGCGCGCCTACTCGTCACGCCCCTCAATCTCTTTTGAGATTGCGGGAGGGGTAAGAGGGGGTTTGGGGGGTATCCGAGGGTGGGACCACCCAATCGCGGCGCAAGCCGCACAATTCGTCCCGCAGAAGGGGTTCCCCGACGCGAACTTGAGAGCGTTGGGGGTTCCCGTAGGGACTCCGCTTTTTATTCTTTATTATTTCTTCTTTCTTATTTATTCTTTAAACAAAAAATCCCGATCAAATCGGGATCTTTTGATATAAAGAATTATTCTTTATCCTTCTTTTTGTCGTCCTTCGGCGGTTCTTTCTTCTCATATCCGACGAATTTTACAAGCGCCATTTCCGCGCCGTCTCCGCGGCGGGGACCGAGCTTATATATAGCTGTGTAGCCGCCCTTGCGGTCTGCAAAGAACGGAGCCATTTCGTCAAAGAGCTTGAATACGGCGGATTCCTTTGTCAGAAATTCGTATGCGGCCTTGCGTGATGCAAGCGTATTCTTTTTGCCTAAGGTTATCATTTTCTCGGCAAGAGGTGCTACCTCTTTTGCACGGGTAAGTGTTGTTTCAATCTGACCGTTCTCTATAAGAAGAGTTACCATGCCGCGAAGCATGAGCATTCTGTGAGCTGTCGGTCTGCCTAACTTTCTTGTGCCGGGCATTTAGATTATTCCTCCTTTATTGCTCATTCCTCGGTCTTTTTGAGACTGAGTCCGAGCTCGTTCAGTTTGGCGATGACCTCTTCAAGAGACTTCTTGCCGAGGTTTCTCACCTTGATCATATCTTCTTCTGTCCTGTTTGTCAGATCCTCTACGGTGTGTATGTCGGCGCGCTTCAGACAGTTGAAGCTTCTTACCGACATGTCAAGTTCCTCAATGGTCATCTCAAGGATCTTGTCTCTCTGAGTTTCCTTGCTGTCCACCATGATCTCCGCATTCCTTGCTTCGTCAGACAAGTTGACGAAGAGGTTGAGATGCTCGTTGAGAATCTTGGCAGCAAGCGACACCGCTTCCTTGGCGGATATAGTGCCGTTTGTTTCCACGTTGAGCGTCAGTCTGTCATAGTCCGTAACTCCGGAATTGCCCACGCGGATGCTCTCCGGCGTGAAGTTCACGCTTTTTACGGGCGTGTAGATGGAGTCGGTGTATATGACGCCGAGCTGCTGTGTCGCATTGATCTCTTTGTTCTTGTCCTGCTGGACGTATCCTCTGCCGTGGTCGAACGTGATCTCCATAAAGAAGCTCGTGTTCTCGGACAGAGTGCATATATGCAGATCGGGATTCAGTATTTCAATATCCGAATCAGGCGTTATATCGCCGGCTTTTACTTCGCAGGGACCCGTTGCGCTTATCATAACGGTCTTCTGTCCGTCTACGTGAAGCTTTGCGATTATTCCCTTAACGTTCAGCACTATTTCGCAAACGTCTTCCTTTACGCCGGGTATAGTGGATATCTCGTGTATAACGTCTCTGATCTTGATATATATCGGAGCAACGCCGGGCAGCGAGCTCATAAGAACTCTGCGCAGTGAGTTGCCTAAAGTCGTGGCGTACCCTCTTTCAAGCGGCTCCACAACAAACGTACCGATGCGATCGTCCCCGCTCTCGGGCAAAGAGATCTGCGGCTTTTGGATTTCTAACATATTGCGTACCTCCTAAATAACAATAAAGTAAACATTGGGTCATCTGATAGTTTACATAAAGGCGTGCTTTCGCGGCTCCCTGCCGCGATACTTGCCGCCGGGAGGTCTTTATTACTTTGAATAAAGCTCGACGATAAGGTGCTCTTCCACCGGGAAGTCTATGTCTTCACGAATCGGAAGTCTTAATACCTTTCCCTTGAAAGCTTCTTTATCACGTTCGAGCCACTGAGGCGTTTCGGTGATAAGCATATCCGCGTCGTTCAATCTGGTAAATACTACCGAGCTGCGGCTCGATTCCTTGACCTCTATAACGTCGTCAACGTTGACTATATAAGAGGGGATATTTACTTTCTTGCCGTTTACGGTGAAATGACCGTGGTTGACAAGCTGACGGGCCTCACGGCGAGTTGCCGCCAGACCGAGACGGAATACTACGTTATCAAGGCGGCGCTCAATATAGGTAAGGAGGTTTTCACCGGTCTTACCGGGCATTTTGGACACCTTGTTATAATAAATATGGAACTGTTTTTCAAGAATACCGTATATGAATTTGACTTTCTGCTTTTCAACGAGCTGGAGTCCGTATTCACTCTGTTTCTTCTTCATTTTGTTCTGGTTGTTGCGGTTTGTTTTTTTCTTGTTGTAACCGAGAACAGCGGGTTCAATACCGAGAGCCTTGCAGCGCTTTGCAACAGGCTGTTTGTTTTTCGCCATTTTCTTTTTCCTCCTTGTTAATTATACGCGTCTTCTTTTGGGAGGACGGCAACCGTTATGGGGTATGGGCGTTACGTCTCTCAACCATTCGATCTGGAGACCGGCGGTCTGCAGAGCGCGTATCGCAGCTTCTTTACCCTGTCCGGGTCCCTTGACGTAAACGTCAATGGTCTTCATGCCGTGATCTACAGCAACCTTTGCGGCGGCTTCCGCGGTCATCTGGGCTGCGTAAGGAGTCGCTTTTCTGCTGCCTTTGTATCCGAGCTCGCCGGCGGATGCCCACGAGACGGTATTGCCGGCTCTGTCCGTGATGGTTACTATCGTGTTATTGAACGTAGAATGTACGTGTGCGGCGCCCTGCGGAACGTTCTTACGCTCGCGGCGCTTTTTCGTAACTTTCTTACTTTTAACTACTTTTGCCATGCTTGCATTCCACTCCTTATTTCTTCTTGTTCGCAACCGTTTTGGCGCGGCCTTTTCTCGTTCTTGCGTTTGTCTTTGTTCTCTGACCTCTTACAGGCAGACCTTTTCTGTGTCTGATGCCCCTGTAGCAGCCTATTTCGGTAAGTCTCTTTATGTTGAGAGCTACTTCACGGCGCAGATCGCCTTCCACCTGATGATGGTTTTCGATCTCTTCACGGAGCTTGGAAATATCTTCCTCTGTAAGATCTTTGCATCTTGTATCGGGGTCTATACCGGTTTTTGCAAGTATTTTGTTGGACGTGGTCCTGCCTATACCGTAAATATAGGTAAGTCCGATCTCAACACGCTTTTCTCTTGGTAAATCAACACCACTAATACGTGCCATCTTTAGTTTTCCTCCATAAAAATTTAAATAATGTGATTAAATGCAGATTACTCTGCCAGCCGCTTTAAATTGTAGCAGTTACCATATACTTTTTAGTACATTGCGAATGGCTGTGCTTATGCACTTGGGATACCCTCCCTTTGCCTGTACATATATGTGTGCCCATCAGCACCTAAAACCACCGTTCCTTTAGACTATGACGGAGTCCTAAGGTCCAAAGACGGTTAATCAGACCGTCTCACAATATCATGATGATCATGCATATAATATGCATTCGCAAAAGTCATCATAACTACAGAAAGCTAGATATATTAATTGCCGGAGTTTATATCGGTCTTTTTGCCCGATATTCTCAAAATGGCACCTTATTATCCCTGTCTCTGTTTGTGTCTTGGATTTTCACAGATAATTCTGATCTTTCCCTTTCTCTTAATGACTTTACACTTCTCGCAAATAGGTTTTACTGAAGATCTTACTTTCACGTCAGCAACCTCCTTTCAAAAAAGTCCGACGATAATGATACCACAAATATTAGTTCTTTGCAAGAAAAATTTTACTTATTTTCGTACATATTTTTGTGTTTCACTTCATCAAATCCGAGATAAAAAACGGGGTTATCGACCCCGTTTTTTTCATAAATCATGATTCAACAACTTTTATACCATGTTTTTTAGCTCCAAATATCCACAGTCATAAATGTATCGCCGGAATAAGCAAAACCACTTAAGATACATGTATCTGTTGTTGTGAGTATCACTCTTGTATTATCAACATCTGAAGTGTTGTCATAGATAAATGATTTCAGCTGATCGAAGGCATCTGCACTCTTCTGTCCGAAAAGCTCCGCACAGTGCATAAGCGAGTACTCTGTTCCTTTTTCAATTCTGTCTGTCATGTTTTTATCAGCTGCGGCAACTCCTGATTTTGCCATCTCTGCAGCCCTCGCCTGTGCAAAGTCTGTGTTGATTTGCTGATCGTTAAGTCCTACAGCATAGGCATCTGTACTTCCTATCTTAAGTGGACTTCTGCCTCTGAATACTCTATAGGCATTTACTAACTCCGATATTTCCATATTAATACCGTAATTTACATATACACCGCCACTCTCA
>JAEEGJ010018249.1_pt1 | contig 15703 bp, 12 predicted proteins | sample 8958761 | NCBI WGS metagenome assembly JAEEGJ01 (sample SAMN16246546, study PRJNA631951) | gut metagenome | biome: gut microbiome; feature: rumen; material: RS-attached | host: Bos | place: Iran: Karaj | collected 2018-10
ACGGAAGACACCTATCTTCTTATCTCTTAACGTATCGAATGCCTGCGGACTGGTTACCTCATGTGCATACAGACGGTCAATATAAAGTTGTGTAGGGCCGCCCTCCACGTTCTGAACAACGTGTGCATCCCATATTTTATCAAATAGACTTCTTCCCATATTATCTAAACTTGTTGATACAGTCAATATATGCTTCTACACTGGCAGTTACGATATCGGTGTTGGCACCAAAGCCATAATAAAGGTGACCGTCATACTCCACTTGCATATGTACCTTACCCATATCGTCAGAACCCTTGCTAATAGCCTGAATAGTAAACTCCTTTAGGGTCATCTTACGCTTGATGATGCACTTCAAAGCATTGATGGCAGCATCTACGGGGCCGTTACCCGAAGCAGCAGCCTCAAACTTCTCGTTTGCAATAATAAGGCCAATGCTGGCAACGCTCCTAACGCCCTTACCTGTTGTAACCTGCAGGTAGTCCAGTTTGACATTGTGTGAAGCACTTCTGTCAGCACCTGCCAATACCAGGATATCGTCATCGGTAACCTCCTTCTTCTTATCGGCCAAAGCCAGGAAGTCCTGATATACCTTATCCAAACGCTCGCCGTCAATCTCTACCCCATTTACACTCAAACGATGCTTCAGGGCAGCACGACCGCTACGGGCTGTCAGTACAATAGCGTTATCATCGATACCCACATCCTTGGGGTCCATAATTTCGTAAGTTGAAGCGTTCTTCAGCACGCCATCCTGATGAATACCAGAGCTGTGAGCAAAAGCATTCTTGCCCACAATGGCCTTGTTGGGCTGAACGGGCATATTCATCAGACTGCTTACCATACGACTGGTAGGATAAATCTTTGTTGTATTGATGTTGGTTTCTATGCCAAGGTCGGGATGTGTCTTGAAAATCATGGCAATCTCTTCCAACGAGGTATTACCGGCACGTTCACCAATACCATTGATGGTAACCTCAACCTGACGGGCTCCGCCCAATACGCCAGCTACGGTGTTGGCAGTAGCCATACCTAAGTCATTATGACAATGAGTTGACAGGATACTCTTACCAGCGGCAAAGGCATCTACATGCTCATAAAGATACTTTATCTTCTCATGATACTCGTTGGGGACACGGAAACCTGTGGTATCAGGGATGTTACATACCGTAGCGCCGGCTTTAGTAACAGCGTCGATGACACGAGCCAGATACTCATTGTCAGTTCTACCGGCGTCCTCGGCATAGAATTCCACATCCTCAACATACTTCTTGGCGTACTTAACGGCAGCTACCGCACGTTCAATAATTTCCTCAGGAGTTGAGTTGAACTTATAGCGAATATGGCTCTCGCTGGTACCGATACCAGTATGAATTCTCTTATGCTTGGCATACTTCAAAGCATCTGCAGCCACATCAATATCCTTCTCAACAGCACGGGTCAGCGCACAAATGGTGGGCCATGTTACAGCCTTACTGATTTCTATTACTGAGTTAAAATCACCGGGGCTACTAATAGGGAAACCGGCCTCGATGATATCAACACCAAGTGCCTCCAACTGGCGGGCTACCTGAATTTTCTCCACTGTATTCAACTGACATCCGGGAACTTGTTCGCCATCACGTAGTGTAGTGTCGAAAATAAACAATCTGTCACTCATTTTACGTCTTTTGTTTAAATCTTTTTACATAAAGTGGGGGCAAAGTTACAAAAAAACGAGAGAAGAGCGAAAGAAAAGTTCATTTTTCTTTCCTTTTCTGAGTGCCAGTAACTTCGGCAAGAGCCAAAGTTACAAAAAAAAACGAGAGAAGAACGAAAGAAATATGCACAATTCTTGTTCTCAAATGAAGAAATTTGCCTAATTTTGTGTTGCGTATGCTGTACATCAACGACCATTTAGAGAGAATTAAGGAAAAGCAGGTGGAAAAAGCCATCAGCTTGCTTCCTTCATGGCGTAGGGAACAAGCATTAAGATACAAACATTTTGATGGGAAAAGAGAATGTGCCTTAGCCTATCTTGAACTTTGCCGGGGACTAAGGCTTGAATACAACATCCCTGAAATGCCTCTTTTCTCGTATGATAAGCACCAAAAGCCCAGCCTTTATGCTTATCCTCACATTCACTTTAGTATAAGTCATTGCAAAGAAGCAATCGGATGTTTTATTAGCAATGCGCCTTGCGGACTGGATATTGAATGCCTCCGTTCTGCCAACGAAACTTTGGTACGCTATTGCATGAACGAAGAGGAATGCCAGCAGATTTTCTCATCTCCTAACCCAGATGCCGCATTCATCAGTCTTTGGACTAAGAAGGAAGCAGTTTTCAAACTAAAGGGAACAGGCATCAATGACGATATAAAGGAAATACTTTCCCAAGAAAACACAAAAGATATCAGCATCGTTACAATCCCCAATCTATACCGCAGATACATCATTAGCGTAGCGCAGTACAAATCAGATATTACCAATACAGAGATTCAATTATGGAAGTAGCCCTATACCTTATACCCGTTACACTGGGAGAGACCGGCATTGAACAGGTCATTCCCTCTTACAACCACGATATCATCATGGGTATCCGTCACTTTATAGTAGAAAACATCCGTTCTGCCCGACGGTTTCTCCGCCAAGTGGATCGTGAGTTCCCCATTGATGATTCTGCGTTCTATGAAATGGGTAAGCATGCAGACGAGCATCAGTTCAGCCAGTACCTGCAGGCACTTAGGGACGGCAAACCTATGGGCGTAATCAGCGAAGCCGGTTGTCCGGCTGTTGCCGACCCTGGAGCCGACATTGTGGCTATTGCCCAACGACAGAACCTTCGCGTCATTCCCCTTGTAGGTCCATGCAGCATGATTATGGCAGTCATGGGAAGCGGTCTGAACGGTCAGAGTTTTGCCTTTAACGGCTATCTGCCCGTTGATGACACGGACAGAGCCAAGGCACTGAAAGCATTGGAGACACGTGCCTGGAACGAGCATCAGACACAACTTTTTATAGAGACACCTTACCTTAATCTGAAGATGTTCAAAACCCTTCTGTCAACCTTACGTCCGCAAACCCGCCTTTGCATTGCCGCCGGTATAACGACGGCAGACGAGTTCATCCACACCCACACCATTGCAGAATGGAAGAAAAAGGGTCTCCCCCTAAAAGGGGCCGGAGGGACCGACCTCAGCAAAGTGCCAGCCATCTTCCTTATAAATAAATAAGGTGGCAATCCATTTTGATGTTTCCAGAAAAAGCACTACTTTTGTGCTCAAATTGTACCGATAAATGAAATACTCAATTATCATTCCTGTATATAACCGCCCTGATGAGGTGGACGAACTGCTGCAAAGCCTGACTACCCAGACCTTCAAGGACTTTGAGGTGGTGGTGGTAGAAGACGGATCGGATATTCCCTGCCAAGCGGTGGTAGAGAAGTATGCCGACCGCCTGAACCTTAAATATTTTACCAAGCCAAACAGCGGTCCCGGACAGACGCGTAACTACGGAGTAGAACGCAGTCAAGGGGAATTCGTCATTGTCCTTGACAGCGACGTAGTCCTCCCTCCCGGTTATCTGCAGGCCATAGAAAAAGAACTAAAGACCCTCTCCCCCAACCCCTCTCCCTCTATGGCGAGGGGCTTAAATGAAGTTCTCCCCATAGAGGGGGAGTTAGAGGGGGTCTCTGCCTTCGGCGGCCCCGACCGTGCTCACGACAGTTTCTCCGATGTGCAGAAAGCCATCAACTACAGCATGACATCCTTCTTTACCACAGGAGGTATTCGTGGCGGCAAGAAGCAAATGGACAAGAAGTTCTATCCCCGTTCCTTTAATATGGGTATCCGCAGGACGCTCTATCAGCAGCTGGGCGGTTTCTCTGAGATGCGCTTCGGCGAGGATATAGATTTCAGCATTCGTATTTACGAGAGCGGCGCACGATGCCGTCTGTTCCCTGAGGCATGGGTATGGCACAAGCGTAGGACTGACTTCAAGAAGTTCTTCAAGCAGGTTCATAACAGCGGCGTTGCCCGCATTAACCTGATGAAGCGCCATCCCGGCACCCTGAAGCTGGTTCATCTGTTACCCATGTTTTTCACATTGGGAACCTTTGCCTGCCTGCTAATGGCCTTCCTGTTCCTGGTCTTGACCATATTCGGCTTTATTGCTTTGTGGAGTGCACCAAAACCCGGCTGTGTTAACGGTCCTATGATTTGTATCATTGCGGGCATTGGCGGAATGTTATTATTCCTGCTTCCGCTGATTCTTTTCTCCATAATTATATTTATAGACAGTTCCTTCCGCAATAAGAGTATTAAGATAGGTTTCCTCTCTATATGGGCCAGTTTCATCCAACTCATCGGCTATGGTACAGGATTCCTTCGGGCCTGGTGGCTGAGATGTGTCTGTGGCAGAAACGAGGAACTGCAGGCTTTCAAAAATAATTTCTACAAATAGACCGCAGTATGGAGAGCATAAAAACCTGGGCACTGGATGACCGGCCACGCGAGAAGATGGAAGCTCACGGAGCCACCGTACTGAGCAAGGCAGAGTTATTAGCCATCTTGGTGGGAAGCGGCATCCCTGGGAAGAGTGCCGTGGAGATGATGCGCGAGATACTGAATGATTATAACGATAGCCTGAAGCTCTTGGGCAAGGCTACCGTCGAAGATCTGACCCGCTACAAAGGGATGGGAAAAGCTAAGGCTATTACTGTTTTGGCTGCCTGCCAGTTGGCCAACGAACGACTGAAGGAAGATCTGCAACCGCGCCAGAAAATATCTGAGACAAAGGATGCTTTTCTTTATTTCCGCCCCAGGATGCAGGACCTTACCGTCGAAGAATGTCATCTGCTGATGCTGAACAATCACCTGGAGATTATCAATAGTGTGATGCTCAGCCATGGTGGCTTGGTAGGTGCTTCCGTCGATATCAGGGAATTGCTCCGCCATGCCCTTCTGTCGCAAGCTACGAGCGTCATACTCTGCCACAATCATCCAAGTGGGAACCTCAATCCCAGCAGAGAAGATGACAATCTGACGGAAAGGGCCCGAAAAGCCTGTCAGACTATGGGTATCAAATTCCTGGACCACCTCATTGTCTCGGATGATAAATATTACAGCTACACAGAACAAGGTAAATTATGAATGATACATTACATATACAAGAACGTGTAATAGAGGTCCTGCGTACCGTCTATGACCCCGAAATACCCGTCAATATATACGACCTGGGCCTCATCTACCGTATAGAATTGAATGATGATGCTACGGAACTGTCCGTAGATATGACGCTCACAGCCCCAAACTGCCCCGCGGCTGATTTCATCCTTGAGGATGTACGTCAGAAATTGGAGACTATTTCTGGAATCAACAAAGTGGATGTCCAACTGGTCTTTGAACCCGAATGGAACAAGGACATGATGAGTGAGGAGGCTAAGGTTGAGTTGGGATTCCTATAAGCCCCCCCTCCCCCCCTTAGGGGGAATGAAGATAATGTTCAATGAAAAAAGTTTATTTCATAAGCGATGCACATCTGGGAAGCCGGGCTATCCCTAACTCCAGAGAACAGGAGAAACACTTGTGTCGTTTCCTCGACGAGATAAAGACGCAGGCAGAGAGCATTTATATTCTGGGCGACCTGTTCGATTTCTGGTTCGAGTACAAGAATGTGGTCCCCAAGGGCTACACCCGTCTTCTTGGCAAACTCTCAGAGCTAACCGATATAGGTATTGCCGTCCACTTCTTCACAGGCAATCACGACATCTGGTGCAAGGACTATCTCACCAAGGAATGCGGCATTATCATGCATTATAGTCCCGAAACCATTAACATAAAAGGTAAAAACTTCTTCATGGCTCATGGCGACGGGCTGGGCGACGAAAGCAAGTCGTTCCGCCTCCTTCGCTCCATCTTCCATAACAGACTTTGCCAATGGGCATTCCGTTGGTTGCATCCTGACATCGGAATGGCCTTTGGTTTGGAATGGGCCAAGCACAGCCGACTAAAGCACACCTCATCAGAGGATTTCCAGTGCAGCGACCCTCCCTATATGGGTGAAGACAAAGAGCACCTTGTCCTCTTTGCCAAAAAATATCTGAGGGAACACCCCGAGGTAGATTATTTCATCTTTGGGCATCGGCACATCGAACTGGACCTTATGCTCACCCGCCAGAACCGTCTTCTCATCCTTGGCGACTGGATAACGCAATTCACTTATGCAGAATTCGCTGATGGCGGGATAACGCTAAAAAATTACTGTCAGTGAGTAATAGGTTCATGGCGCTGATAGTCGTAGAGGGTCAGACGACGCAAATGGTAATAGGCCAACCAGTAGTTTTTGAGTGAAGCAATCTGATTCTGCCTGGCGGTCTGCCAATGGCTCTGGGCCAGTGAAAGGTCATAGGCATTAGCTTGAGCACGGATGAAACGCTGGAGCGTCTGGCCATAAGCATCCTCAGCAATGGTAAGGGCCTGACGTGAAGTTTCAACAATATCCTGACGCTCGTTGAAGTCGGCTACTGTTTGTGCGATTTCAAGTTCTGTGTCGCGGGCCATCTCATTTCCTGCGCTCTCGGCTGCATCTACATTACTGCGGGCTGCGAGCCAAGCGTTCTTGCGTTTTCCCCAGTCCTTGATAGGTACAGAGAGAGTAATTGTGGCCTTGTCCTGTGTAAGCAGATGTCTGTAGGCATCGGGAAAGTTGTCGGCCACCTGGTTCAGACCAATGCTGGCATCCAGGCTCAAACTTAATTTCTTCTCTACCTTGGCACGCTCAGCCTCACGACGAGCCTCGGCAATCGCCTGCTGGCTGCTCAAATACTTCGGATTGTTTGCACGAGCCTGCATGATAGCCTCTGACACATCTATATGTAGCATGTTAACCACCGAGGGAATGATGAGTTCGATCTCCGTCTGTCTGTCCATTCCAAGATAAGCTGCTAATTCCTGAGCAGCCCGGTTACGGGCAATACGGGCATTGGCAAGGGTTGTGCGGGCATTAGTCTTCTGAAGTTCTAAGATGCTAAGTTCAGCCTTCGGGATGCTGGCAATCTTATAGCGTTTCTCTCCAATTGCATAAATAGTGTCGCATGAGGCCAGATATTCCTCGGCCATCCGTAGCTGATCCTGAGCAAGGGCAAGGGCAAAAAACTTAGCAACAGCCTCCTCTGATGCGGTCTCAATACCATAAGCGCGTTCCTTTTCTGCACGAGCCAACTTGAGAGGCTCGATTTTCTTGGCCCATTTCAAGGGGTTATAGAAAAGCAAGTCCTGCTTGTATCCCACAGAAATGGGGACGGTCATAACCTGCGTCTGGTTCTGATCGCCGAAAGTACGGAGAAAGCCTAACTGTGTGGAACCATATATATGTCCACCCAAGGGTTCTATGATCTGCGTGGCAGTAATTCCTGCCTGTGAATAGAACATCCGTTGCTGACGATACACGTCGATGTCCTCGTTGGACAGATAACGTCTGGTCATGTAACGTTCATACATTACAGGAGTAGATTCAAGCGAAAACTGAATTTTGCGAGATGCCCGCCACGACAAGTACTTATAGCGAGAGACATTATAGACACTCTGATACTTTTGCGCCGACAGAGAGCTATCGGTTGCCAACCGTACCGTTCGGTCAAGGTCTAACACGACTCGCTGTTGCGCCGAGGCGGTAATTACAGCAAAGAAAGCAAGAATGAAAATCCGTCTCATAAGCTATTTCAGAATGACTTCCACGTTCATGCCGTCGAAAAGTTCGGCAGTTTTGGAGAGGCGGGCACGGATGGTAAGTGCCCCTTGCTTATCAACTATGGGATTAATTTCACTGACAGTCCCGGAAAAATGCTGCGACTTGTTGGCAATAGGGATGACATACACTGCCGACCCGAGTTGATAACGACAGAGGTCGGCCTCCATCACGCGAAACTCTACAGCCATCTCATCCGAAGCAATAATTCTGCAGACAGGCTGTCCGGCCTGAGCTAACTGATGTGCCTGCACAGTGACATTAGCTACCACGCCGTCGAAGGGGGCAGTAAGCACACAGTTTCGAAGTTCATGCCGGGCGGCTTCAAGCTTGGTCTGTGCTGAGGCCAGCTGATTCTTGGAAAGGGCATAGCCGGACTTCACATCGGCATTGTGCAACACGTTGGCGGGCACTTGTGCCATCTTGTCGGGATCATATCCTTGGGCGATGATTACGTCCTTCATCTGCAGTTGAGCCTGCTCTATTTGAAGTTGAGCCTGTTCGATAGCACGTTCCTGCTGGTCAACAGCATTACGGAGCTTGAACTGGTCAAGCTGGGCCAAAACCTGGCCGCGACGAACATGCTGACCATTACGGACTAAAACACGCTTGATAGGCAGAGCTGTTTCGAACGACAAGTCAGCAAAATGCTCAGAAACAACTTTTCCCATAGTGCTCGTGACATTTCCTTCGGGCAGCGACTTCTCTTGCCGGACTGAGTTACTTGCAGACTTAACAACCGAATCTGTCATAGTTGTATGTACGGAATCGTTCTCAGCGGTATTTTTTTCTGACTGCCCTCTGCCGCAGCCTGCTGTCAGTGCAGCTACGGCCATGAATATCATCACTTTCTTCATACAGTAAACCTCCTTATCCGTTATCTTCTTTGATTCTCAGGCACAACAGTGTCAGGTCATCGTTGGGACTGGCACCTGCGCGGTGGATTTCGACAGCCTCCTGAATCATCTTGATGACCTCTTTCGGAGTCTTGTCGGCAGCGTTTGACATCAGCTTCAGGACGGCATCATTGCCAAATAACTCTTGTTTAGGGTTCTCAGCCTCATTAAATCCATCGGTATATACCAACATCAGCTTACCACGGATGTCATCAATATATTCACCGAAGAAAGGATCGTCCTCCCATAATCCAAGCGGCTGGTTGTCGTACTTCATCGGCAGGAAATTGGCCTTAGTATCTTCCTTTCCAATCAGTACTGGAGGATTATGACCGCAGTTGCAAAAATCGAGACGGCCCGTCTTGAGGTCAACCATACCGATGAACATGGTGACAAACATACCCCGGTCGTTGTCCTTCGAAAGGAAGAGATTAATCTCGGTAGCTATCTGCTCAGGCTCATGTCCCTGCTGCGCAATAATACGGAAGAGGTTACGCGTAACAGCCATGAACAGTGAAGCCGGAATTCCCTTGCCACTGACATCACCGATACAGAAATAGAGATGCTCGTCCTGTACAAAAAAGTCGTAGAGGTCTCCACCCACTTCTTTCGCGGGAGTCATCGAAGCAAAGAGGTCAATGTCATGGCGATTGGGGAACGGAGGGAAGATACGAGGCACCATACCCATCTGAATGTCGCTGGCTACTTGCAACTCGCTCTCGATAGCGGCCTTTGATGCGGTGGTATCCTTCAGTTCTTCGATATAGTTTACCAACGACTTCTGCATGTATCCGAACGAATGACTAAGCTGTCCGATTTCGTCAACACGGCCTTCGTCAGGTAAGGTCTGGTCAAACTGTCCAGAAGCAATGGTCTCGGCTTGTTTGGCCAAATGGTGCAAGGGGGTTATCTCGCGCCGTATGATACGGCTGAAGAAGAACGACATCAACAGCATACCAAAGATGACGATTCCGATGACAGCACGATACAGACGGTAGTAGCCACCGAAGATGTCGCTCACTGGACATACCACAGCGACGCTCCACCCCGTAGTACTAAGGGGTTTGTAGAACACAAAACAGTCCTCACCGTCGAAGTTTAGCCTTTTCATGCCTTCCTCGCCGTTCAGCATAGCATAAGCGAGTGCGGTGCGGGCAGTATCTTTTTTTTCCAGGGTCTCGGTGAAGATGGTCTGGTAAAAGAGTTTCGTTGTGTCTGGATGAACGAAATAGGTACCGCCCATTCCAATCATGATACTGTACGAATTTGGGTAGGGCTTAATGGCCGAAATAGTGTTTGACAGCCAGCCGAGGGAGAGATCAACTGAGAAGGTTCCTATGAATTCACCGTTTTTGTCCTTCATGGGTTTACAGTAGGAGGCAATCATGTCCGCAGAGTAGATGTTGTCAGGGTTATAGTCCATGAAAGGCTCTGTCCATGTGGGACGGTCAAGCAGCTTACAGAGCTGGTACCAGTCCATAACGAAATAGTTATAGTTTTCACTACCCTCCTGAGTCGTTTGGATAGTCTTTCCGTTGTTGTAGCTGAAAGCAGAGAAGAACTTGCCACGATCCTTAAAATAGTATGGTTCGAAAGCGATAGAGCAACCGTTAAGGTCGGGATTATTCTCCAGAATACGGCGACAGTACACGAACATCGAGTCGGGCGCATTGAGATGACGGGTGGGAAGCCAGTCGGTATTATTGGTGGCCACTTCCACACGGTCGAGGATGTTTATTACACGCTGTACGGTATTGTCAAGCACCTGAGTTGCCCTGTTCATAGCCTCTTCTTTTACGGCGCGACGCGACTCATAGAACATATAGCTAAGGGCCGTCAGAAAGACGAAGGTAGCGAAGAGCACTATCCATAGGCTAAGCCTGGCGGAAAGCGACCGACGGAGATATTTCAGAGGATTCTTCATAAGTCTATTTGGCTATGATCTGTTCGTATTTCACTTCTTTTTTGAGCATCTTGTTCTCCAACATGAGTTGGCTGGCCATCTTTACCATGTCAGGACGCAGACGATAATCACGTTTCTTCGATTCGCGATCCACCAGCAGGCGGAGCACTTCAGTGAGCATCAGCTTCTGGAGCATACGGTTGGTACCGATATGTCCGCGACGCACATAATCCATCACGATATCGAGCGTCTCATCGGGATGTTTTGCGGCCCACTCCCACCCTTTCCTACTGGCCTCTGCAAAACGACGGGCCTCGTCGCGGTGGCTGTTGTAATAGTCGCGGTTCATATAAAGACCATCTTCCTGAACATTGTAGTGGTGATCGCTGAAACGATAGACGTTACGTTTGGTGAGCTTCACGCCTGCCTGTGCCAGTTGATAATACTCGTTGTAGCTCATGGCAAGCGTGGCGTCAATGGCACCTGATAAAAAGAGGTTTATGCTCGAGGCAAAGCGTACCCATTCGTAGTTCAAATGCTCCTTGGCGTTCATAAAAACGGCTAATTGTCCGAAGCCAGCGTTCCATATACCGACTTTCATGCCACGCTGCTTGAGCGGGTCTTCATCCTTACGTGATACAAGTACCAAGCCGGTATTCATCGACGTCTGAAGAATATTGACCACATCTACACCGTCATCGATGATTTCCATTGCCTGACAGAGGGTCAGTGTTGTGGCCTGGCTCTGGTTATTATGCATACGAGATAAGGCAGTCTGGGTGACTGAAGGGTGAACGATATCTACATCAAGTCCGGCCTGCTTGTAGAATCCTCTCTCTTTGGCTACATAATAGCCAGCGAACTGGGCCTGTGCTGTCCACTGGGGCGTGAAGACAAATTTCTTCTGCGCCTGTATCGGGAGTAAGGCCATTATCGCCCCTGCCGCCATAATCAAAATTTTCCTTTTCATATCTTATAACTGTCTTTGTGCCATAGTGTAGAAGAGGCCCTTGTTCTCCATCAGTTCCTCGAATGTACCCTCTTCGGCAATACGACCCTTGTCGAGAACAATGATGCGGTCGCAATGGCGGATGGTAGAGAGACGGTGGGCAATGACCACTCGTGTACACATCAAGTCGTCGAGATTGTCGCTAACGGCCTTCTGCGAGATGTTGTCGAGAGCCGATGTTGCCTCATCAAAGAAGATGATGTCGGGCTTCGCGATGAGCGCCCTCGCAATGAGGATACGCTGCTTCTGTCCGCCACTGAATCCTCCGCCGCCTTCCGACACCACAGTATGGAGTCCCATCGGCATGTTGCGCACATCCTCTTCCAGACAGGCCATCCTCAAGGCATCCCACGCATCGTCGTGCGTAGCCCAAGGAGCTGTAATGGTGATATTATGAAACAAGTCACCTGTAAAAAGGCTTCCGCTCTGGAGGCAGCAGCCTATCTTACGTCTTAGCGAGGTCTTGTCAACCTTTGCCAGGTCGTAGTTGTCATAGTATATACCCCCTGTAAGAGGTTTCTCGAAACCAAGCATCAAACGCATAAGCGTTGATTTTCCGCAGCCCGACTTTCCTACGATGCCGACATACTCTCCCGGATCTATATGAAGTGTCAGGTCATCAAGGATCAGCGGTCCGTCCTCGCTATATCTGAATGAAACACCCGAGACGTCAATACCGCCGAACAGTTCATCCACTTGCGGAGCCTTGGCTTCCATTTCGGGTACAGCCTCCAAAATAGGCTTCACGCTCTCCAACAACGGTTTAATTTGTGCCAAATACGGTAGTACCAGGTTAAGCTGTGTCAAAGAAGCGGTAATCATGCCGAAAGCCGAACTGAAAGCGATATAGTCTGAGGTTGAGACATTGTTTGACAATGTACTCCAAAAGATAAGCATTGTGCCGCCAAGACCTAAGAAAGCCGTCAGGGCCGGATATAAGCGCCCCTTGAATGCGGGGTTATAGATAAACTTTGTCGCATCGCTGTACTTGTCGAGCCAACGGGCGAAGGCCCGGTTCTCCGAACCTGTCAGTTTCAGTTTCTGGATACCTGCAAAAAGATTGTACTCCAGACCGCTAAGCTTAGCGGCACGCTGGGTATATTTCTGCTGAACGTCAACGGTACGGTAATAGTCGAGTACAATTACCGTAATCTGTGCAGCAATGATTAACAGTGCCGGCCATAACAGTTTACCGCCGTAAATATATACCTGTATCAAGTAGATGATACTCAGTACCATAGAAAGCAGTGCACCGACAACTGTCTCGTTCACCATAGAACATAGGGTTGCTACATTCTGTAGTTTAGCCGTCAATTCACCACTGGAATTCTTAGAGAAAAAAGTCGGACTCAACAGGAACGTACGTGCCATTACTGCGTTCTGCACATGCAGTTCAACTATATTCTTTATTCGTAATATATATAGGTTACGTGTCAGGGTCAACAGCATGGTGCCGATGGTGGCACCGAAGAGCAAGCCGGTGATTGGCAACAGATCATTGGCTTCACCCGTAGGAATCACGGTATCGAAGATGAGTTTGTTAGCCATAGGTGTGAACATACCGAGCAGCACAACCACAAGAGCACATATCACCAACAATAAAGTATTCGGTCCCGAAATCACCCCCCACATAAAAGAGATGAGGTCTTTCAGTTTCAAAGGTTTCAGGGGTAGCGCCTTGGTGAAGGTCACAGCCTGAGGCTTCAGTTCTGTCTCTATCTTGCTGCGCGACACCTTTTGGATCGTACCGTCCTGCTCCCTGTACTGATAACCAAGACCGGTTTTTGTTGGTGTAAGAGCCACCAGGCGGCCATCCTTAGCATAGCCCAGCAACGGTCCGACACACTCGCTCCACCATTCACCCTTCAGACGAATGTTGCGCATCATGATGCCTCGGGGACGAAGGATTCCTGTCAACTGTTCTTCCGGAGTCAACATGTCATTCTCCTCCAGTTCGTAGTCGGTGATTCCGAGGGCTTCAAGCACCTGCCGCAGCGCACTCTCGTCGTTCTGTGGCACAACACGCTTATGCTGAAGGAGACCAAGCCGTTCAATGGTCTTCTCATTAACCTCAGACATCGCAGCTTTCTCTGCTGCACGCCGCTTGTTTATTTGGTTGAGATATATTGCCATAGTTGTCTAAACGCTCTTCATCAAGTCCTGGTACATACCCTCTTGTTCAATAAGTTCCTCATGACGCCCTCGCTGCAGGATCTTACCTTGGTTCATCACGATAATCTCATCGCAGTCACGGATTGTTGACAGACGGTGTGCCACGATAATCTGTGTGGGTCCCATGCGTCGGATTCGGCGCATCACCTCGTCTTCAGTCTTCGGGTCGAGGGCACTTGTAGCTTCGTCCATAATCAGGATGGCAGGCTCCTTTGCAAGAGCCGTAGCCATTTCTATGCGCTGACGCTGTCCACCCGAGAAATTCTGTCCACCCTTGACAATCTTAGTACCGAATCCCTCTGGACGGCTCACGATGTCGCTACGTATCTGTGCATCATTGCAAGCTATCATCATTGTAAAGTCCTCGATCGACGGATCCCACATTCGGATGTTCTGCGCTACAGTATCATCGAAAAGTACCACATTCTGGTCTATTACAGCAACAGAATTCGTCAGTTCCTCGCTCGATATGCTCTCGATTGGTCTGTTGTCAAAGAGGATCTCTCCACTCCAGGGTTTATAAAGACCGCTGATTAGTTTGGCCAATGTGCTCTTCCCACACCCTGACGAGCCTACGAAAGCTACAGAGTGACCTGGTTCTATCCTCAGGTTGAAGTCCTCAATAAGTGGAGGCTGGAGCGGTGAGTAGCCAAAGGTGACATGCTTCAGTTCCAATAGTCCACCCAGCTTACCCTGAATTACTTCGCCTCCGGTATCCCGATGGTCTTCAGGATATTTCATCACATCCTCTACACGTTCCATCTGAGAACGCATCTCGACAATCGTCTGCGAAGCATTAACGATAGCATTTACTGGCTGCAGGAACGAGCCCATGAATCCTTGGAAAGCCATGAGCATACCCACAGTCAGATTGCCTTGTAAGATTAAATAGGCACCGAGTACAAGCACCGCCATGTTCACCAGTCCGGTTGCCAGAACAGGCAACAGGGCCATCCGCACCTGCTGTTTTTCGGTATTGCAACTTACGTTGAACTTATGGGCCCAAAGCCCAGCCCAGTATTCGAAAAATCCAGTTTCGGCACCTGCGGCCTTAATACTCTCCATGTTGTCGATACATGAGATGGTGGCCGAGTAATACTGTCCCTCGCTCTGTTCCATCGAACGGACGAGGTTAATACGCTGTTTCGAAAAGTATTGCACTATTCCCAGGTTCACAATGGCAGCTACAACGCCAATCATCGTAAGCCATGCGGAATAAGAAAACATCAATAGAAGATATAGCAGAAGAAGCCCGATATTAATAACCTGTGGGGCGAGCACTTCCACCAGAGAATGGGTGATTTTCTCGTTCAGGTGCATACGTTGCTGAAGATCACCGACGTTTCGCATGGCGAAAAAAGACATCGGCAGTCGCAACAAATGGAAGAGATACTCTCTGTTACCTTTCAGGGCCAATAGTCCGGCAATACGTTTGGAATAACGGCTCTGCAGCAGGACAACAAAGAAATGATAGGTAGCCAAGGCACCCATTCCAACAAAAAACCACTTGGCCCAGTCAGCGTTTTTGCCCGAGAGAATCTCATCAAGGAAGACACGGGTGAACAGTGGGGATATCAACGTAATAAAAGCAATCATTAATGCAAATATAAGCGTCAGCCAGAAAGCTTCACTTGCACCGATGAGATTTTTCCTCATATACGAGAGGATATTTGTCGGCTCACCTCCCTTCTCAAAACTTTCTGTGGGACTGAAGGTCAGGCAAACACCGGTAAAATGCTTTTTGAACTCCTCTAAGGGCCACTTAACAGGACCTAAACCGGGGTCGTTCAGACAGGCATTACCTTTTCGGTCGAAGCCCTTAAATACGACAAAATGCTCAAAGTTCCAGTGTATGATGGCAGGCTGCATGCCTTCAAGTCCTTCTGGCGACGTGCGATAGCCCTTGGCTGTCAGGCCATAGTTTCTGGCGGCATGTAAGATGCTTTTCGCCGATGAACCGTCACGGCTCACGCCACAGGCAACACGCACCTGTTC
>JAEEGJ010018250.1_pt1 | contig 15702 bp, 11 predicted proteins | sample 8958761 | NCBI WGS metagenome assembly JAEEGJ01 (sample SAMN16246546, study PRJNA631951) | gut metagenome | biome: gut microbiome; feature: rumen; material: RS-attached | host: Bos | place: Iran: Karaj | collected 2018-10
TATTTTATTCACAGGACTTCTTAATATGACATCTGCTGTAAGCGGATTGCAGGAGAGCGGAGTTATTGACAACTTGTTTGCAAGCCTTGGCAACAATCCTGTTCTTGGATACCTGGTCGGTGCCGGTGTTGCATTCGTGCTTCAGTCTTCATCTGCGACTATCGGTATCTTGCAGGCATTCTCTACTGCAGGTGATATTTCATTTAAAGTAGTATATGTAATCATCGTCGGTGTTTATCTTGGTGATTGCGTTACTACCGCTATTGTTTGTTCTATAGGTGCTAAGACGGATTCTAAGAGAGTCGGCCTTGTAAATATCATATTTAACTTAGGTAAGACTGCTCTTGTATTGATAGTGGTATTCATAATTCATAAGTTTGGCCTTCTTAACGGAGTATGGGATATGCGTATGAATTCCGGTTCCATAGCCAATGCCAATACAGTATTTAACCTTGGAAGTGCTATTATTCTCTTACCTTTTATGAAGCTTTTCAGCAGTCTTAGTTGTAAGATTGTTAAGGATGAGGTTAAACCTGCAGGCAAATATGATGACAAGATTGCTGCACTTAACCCTGTATTCTTCAATACTCCTGCTATCGCATTCTCGGGTTGCTACGATTGTCTTGACGCAATGCTCAAGGCTTCGAATGATAATATAGAAAAATCGTTCACATTACTTAAAAAGTATGACGAAAAGTTGTATACTGAAGTAGCTGACGAAGAAGAGAATATCGACCATTTGACCGACTGCGTGGATACCTATCTGATAGATTTATCCCCTCATGTTAAGGAAGAACTGCATGTACGTATAATGACTGAGTATCATAAGGTGGTTAAGGAATTTGAGAGATTGGGAGACCATGCACTCAACATTGCGGATGATGCCAAGGAACTCTCGGAAGAGGATATTAAATTAAGCGAAGAAGCATTAAGGGAACTTGATATAGCTTGCTCTCTTATAAGACAGATTCTTAATTATACCTTCGTGGCTTTCGAAAAAAGAGATGTTGAGGCGGCAAGGCACATAGAGCCTCTTGAGGAAGTAATGGATGATTTAAGAAATACCCTCCATGACAACCATTTGACCAGGCTTCGTGACGGAGAGTGTTCCGTTAAGGCCGGCATATTATTCCTCGATGTATTATCTCATATGGAGAGTATCACAGATATCTGCTCCAATATAGGTGTAGCTATAGTTGCCAGAGTTAATCCGGAGACAGCAAGCCTCGCACATACATATATATCTTCACTTCATCAGGGCGGAGATACCAATTTCAATGAGGAGTACTTGGCAGCACATAGCGAGTTCTTCACTCGATTGGAAGAGGTTAAGCAGGTTTAATTGTATAATTCGAAAATAAAAACTTAGATAATAAATATAAGGAATAACAAGGAGGATAGCAATGGTAAAGCAGAACTTAAGTGAAATCTTGAAAAGCAATTCATACCCCGGAAGAGGTATAGTTATCGGAAAGAGTGCTGATGGTAAGTACGCAGTTACAGCATACTTCATTATGGGCAGAAGTTCCAACAGCCGTAATCGTGTATTCGTAGAAGACGGAGATGGTATCAGAACTCAGGCCTTTGAAGAGTCTAAGCTCGAGGATCCCAGCCTTATTATCTATGCTCCTGTGAGAGTTCTTGGAAATAAAACAATCGTAACTAACGGTGATCAGACAGATACTATCTATGAAGGTATGGATAAGCAGATGACTTTCGAACAGTCACTTCGTTCACGCTGCTACGAGCCCGATGCCCCCAACCTTACACCGAGGATTTCCGGTATTATGCATGTTGAGAACGGAAAATACAACTACGCTCTTTCTATATTAAAGAGCAACAACGGCCGTGAGGGAGCTCACAACCGCTTTACATTTGCTTACGAGAATCCTTTTGCAGGTGAGGGACACTTCATTCACACATATGAGAATGATGGGAATCCTCTTCCTTCATTTGAAGGCGAGCCTACTTGGGTTGGCATCTCGGGAGACATCGATGCATTTACCAATGAAGTATGGACATCTCTTAATGAGGATAATAAGGTTTCATTATTTGTTAGATACATTGATATCGCTACCGGAAAGTATGAAACTAGAATTGTTAACAAAAACAAATAATAAGAATTAGAAAGTTATCTTGAATTATTCAACATATCCCGCGTTGCGGGAAAATAAAAAAAATAAAGTATATATCCGCGTCGAAGAAAAAAATAATAAAAAATATAATATATCCCGCGACGCGGGATATACTTAATAGGATCTTATCCAATTAGATTATAAGGAGTATGAATCATGAAAGAACTCGAATTAAAGTACGGTTGTAACCCCAACCAGAAGCCCAGTAAGATATTTGTTAATAACGGAAGTGAACTTCCTATCACGGTATTAAATGGTAAGCCCGGATACATCAACTTCATGGATGCATTCAACGGTTGGCAGCTTGTTAAGGAGTTAAAGGAAGCAACAGGCCTTCCCGCAGCTACAAGTTTCAAGCATGTATCTCCCGCAGGTGCAGCGGTAGGTCTTCCCCTTGATGATGTACTTGCTAAGATTTACTGGGTAGATGACCTTGGAGAGTTATCACCCCTTGCCTGTGCATATGCCAGAGCAAGAGGCGCAGATCGTATGTCAAGTTTCGGAGATTTCATTTCTCTTTCAGATGTATGCGATGTCTCAACAGCTAAGATTATTAAAAGAGAAGTATCTGATGGCGTTATCGCTCCCGGATATGAGCCTGAGGCACTCGAGATTCTCAAGGCTAAAAAGGGTGGCAATTACAATGTTATCCAGATTGATCCTGCATATAAGCCTGAACCCATTGAACATAAAGATGTTTTCGGCATCACATTTGAGCAGGGTAGAAACGAATTCAAGATTGATAGAGACTTACTTAGCGATATCGTAACCAAGAATAAGGAACTTCCTGATCTTGCTAAGATTGACCTTATTATCTCTCTTATTACTCTTAAGTATACACAGTCTAACTCCGTATGCTTCGCTAAGGGCGGACAGGCTATCGGTATCGGTGCAGGTCAGCAGTCTAGAGTTCATTGTACACGTCTTGCAGGTAGCAAGGCTGACAACTGGATGTTAAGACAGTGCCCTAAGGTACTTGAACTTCAGTTTGTAGACGGACTTGGAAGAGCAGATAGAGATAATGCTATCGATAACTATATCGGAGATGAACTTGATTGCCTCGCAGAAGGCAATTGGCAGAAGATCTTCAAGGTTAAGCCTGAAGTATTCACCAAGGAAGAAAAGAGAGCATGGCTTGACAAGATGACAGATGTGGCTCTTGGTTCTGACGCATTCTTCCCTTTCTCAGACAACATCGAGCGTGCTAAGAAGAGTGGTGTTAAGTACATCGCTGAGCCTGGCGGATCTGTAAGAGATGACCTCGTTATCGAGTGCGCAGACAAGTATGGCATGGTTATGTGCTTCACCAAGATGAGACTTTTCCATCACTAATTATTTAACTAGATTAAACATATTTATGAGTTTATTAGTTGAAATATGAAAAAATGTATTAATACTAATAAAAACAGAATATTTAGCATCTTTGCTACAGTTCTTCTTTTATGTGCCATAGTTGGATGTGAGAAGAAGGATAGAACTGATTATGTAGCCAAGGGTTATGAGCAGTTAGGCGTACCCAATTATGTAGAAGCTATGTCTTCATTTGAAAGTGCCATCAATAATGACAGTGATCTTACCAGAGCATACAGAGGCTTGGGCATATGTCATATGTACTTTGGGGAGTATGAAGATGCAATTGATGACTTTACCAATGCGCTTCATTCTTCCGGTGCTTATCCCAAGGATATCGATTTCGATATCAATTACTACATGGGTATTTGTTATCACAAGACAGGTGATTACCAGGCTGCCAAGGAAAGATATGATGCTATTATAGAGCTTCGCCCTAAGGAGACTGACGCATATATCATGCGTGGCTCGGAACTTCTCTATCTTAATGAGATAGATATGGCATGTAAGGACTTTGACAAGGCTATATCTCTTAATAAGAAGGATTACTCTCTATATATTGATATTTACAATATACTTGCTGAGACTGGCAATCGTTCAAGAGGCGTTGATTATCTTAATGAAGTATTGGAGAAAGAGGATCGTAAACTTTCTGAATACGACAAGGGATACATCAACTACTGTCTTGGAAACTACTCAACTGCGAAGAATTACCTAGAGCAGGCTAGAACAGGTGGCAATAACAAGGGTAGTGATACCTTGCTTTTATTAGGTAGATGCTATGAGGAACTCAATGATACCGCATTTGCGGTTAACCTATATGAGTCCTATCTTAATAATAATCCGGATGCCAAGGTGTACAATCAGCTTACGGTAGCACTTATCAAAGTAGGCCGTTATGATGATGCACTTGAGGCTGTGGTCAATGGAATAGAGCTTGACTCCAATGAGTGTCGTCAGCAGCTCCTTTTTAATCGAGTAGTAGTATACGAACATCTTGGGGATTTTGACAAGGCTAGGGACCTAGCTACACAATATCTTGCGGATTATCCCTCCGATGAGGCTATGGCGCGAGAGTATGAATTCCTAAAGACCAGATAGTTATGTTAACTAAAATTTTAAGAGCATTCCCTTATTTAAGGGGATGCTCTTCTTTTTATGCGTAAGAATTATGCAAACCGCCAAACAACAACATATAGTTATAAGAATTAAAAATTCACACTATATCTTGTAGAATCTTATTGACAACCACATACCTCAATGCTACAATAGAGACAATCGGCGTAAAGCCTTAGAAAGATTGTGTTGGAGGAATAGTAGACATGTTTGGTGTAATCAAAAGAGACGGAGAAAAATCGGATTTCAATCTGGTCAAGATTAATGATGCCATTAAGAAAGCGTTCGACGCTACTAATGTGCAGTACAGCGAGGATATTGTAGATCTTCTCGCACTCAGAGTTACTGCAGATTTTCAGGCTAAGATTAAGGATGGATTCGTTCATGTAGAAGATATCCAGGACTCAGTTGAAAAGATTCTCGAGCAGTCAGGATATGCAGAGGCTGCAAAGGCATTCATTCTCTATCGTAAGCAGAGAGAAAAGATGCGTAATCTCAAGTCCACCATTCTCGACTATAAAGATGTTGTAAATTCATATGTTAAGGTAGAAGACTGGAGAGTTAAGGAGAACGCTACTGTTACATATTCAGTAGGTGGTCTTATCCTTTCTAACTCAGGTGCTGTTACTGCTAACTACTGGCTCTCTGAAATCTATGATGAAGAGATAGCTGAGGCTCATAGAAACTGCGATATTCATATCCATGACTTATCAATGCTTACAGGATACTGCGCAGGTTGGTCTTTAAAGCAGCTTATTAAAGAAGGCCTTGGTGGTATTCCCGGTAAGATTACATCAGCTCCCGCTTCACACCTCTCAGTTCTTTGCAACCAGATGGTTAACTTCCTCGGTATCATGCAGAATGAATGGGCAGGAGCTCAGGCATTCTCATCATTTGATACATACCTTGCTCCTTTTGCCAAGGTTGATAATCTTAGCTATGACGAAGTTAAGAAGTGCATCGAATCATTCATATATGGTGTTAATACTCCTTCAAGATGGGGTACACAGGCACCTTTTACCAATATAACACTTGACTGGACAGTTCCTGCTGACCTTGCTAATGAGAGAGCTTTAGTTGGCGGCAAGGAGATGGATTTCACCTATGCAGATTGTAAGGAAGAGATGGATATGATTAACCGTGCATTCCTTGAGACTATGATAGAAGGTGATGCTAACGGTAGAGGATTCCAGTATCCCATCCCTACATATTCCATTACAGAGGATTTTGACTGGTCAGACAACCTTAATAACAAGCTTCTCTTTGATATGACAGCAAAGTATGGTACACCTTACTTTTCTAACTATATCAACTCAGATATGAAGCCTTCAGATGTACGTTCAATGTGCTGTCGTCTTCGTCTTGATCTTAGAGAGCTTCGTAAGAAAACAGGTGGTTTCTTCGGATCAGGTGAATCAACAGGTTCTGTAGGTGTTGTTACTATCAATATGCCTCGTATCGCATATGTAGCTAAGGACGCAGAGGACTTCTACAAGAGACTTGATAGACTTATGGATATCTCTGCTAGATCTCTTAAGATTAAGAGAGGCGTTATTTCAAGACTTCTTGATGAAGGTTTATATCCTTATACTAAGAGATACCTTGGCAACTTTGATAACCACTTCTCTACAATCGGTCTTATCGGTATGAATGAAGTTGGTCTTAATGCTAACTGGCTTGGAAAAGACATGACAAGCAAGGAAACTCAGGAATTTACCAAGGATGTACTTAATCACATGCGCAATCGTCTTTCTGATTATCAGGAGCAGTACGGTGATCTCTACAACCTTGAAGCAACTCCCGCAGAGTCCACATCATATAGATTTGCTAAGCACGACCGTGCTCAGTGGCCCGATATCAAGACAGCAGGTCATGCAGGAGATACTCCTTACTATACCAACTCATCACATCTTCCTGTTGATTACACAGAGGATGTATTCGATGCTCTTGATATTCAGGATGAACTTCAGACATTATATACTTCAGGTACAGTATTCCATGCATTCCTTGGGGAGAAGTTACCTGATTGGAAGGCAGCAGCTAAGTTCGTACGTACTATAGCTGAGAACTACAAGCTTCCTTACTATACAATGTCACCTACATACTCAATCTGTAAGAATCATGGATATCTTGCAGGTGAGCAGGATACATGTCCTGATTGTGGTTGCAAGACTGAGGTCTACAGCCGTATCACAGGTTACTACAGACCCGTTCAGAACTGGAACGATGGTAAGCTTCAGGAATTCAAGAACAGAAAAGAGTACGATATCAACTTATCACTCACTAAGTCTGATGAGAAGGATCCTCTTAACAAGAAGGCTCAGGAGACAACTGCAACTTCAGCTGTTAATGACACATTTACAAATGCAATGAATGAAACAGCAGCATATGTTCAGTCAGTTGTTCCTCAGAATACTCAGTCAGTATCTGCTCCTGCTTCAAGTGATGCCAAGGTACTTCTTTTCACTACCAAGACTTGTCCTAACTGTGCAATCGCTAAGGAATACTTAGGAAGTATGCCTTATAAGCTTATCGATGCTCTTGAAGAACCCGAACTTGCTACAAAGTATGGTGTTAAGATGGCACCCACACTTGTAGTAGACAACGGAAGCAATGTTAAGATGTATGTTCGTGCATCTGAGATTAAGCAGTACGTTGACGAGAATAAAAAAGTTTTAGCCTAAATTGCCATAATACAGCAACCCTTTGTATCTGCCGGTTTATATAAGCGCGGTGGATACGAGGGGTTGCACTCTTTCTGTTTAGGCACAAAATATACATGAAAGACGAGAAACGGATATGATTAAAAAGTTAATTGATAACATTGTAGCTAAGGATGCTCCCATAGTAGTTGGCTTAGATCCTACACTTAAGTTTGTTCCCAAGGATATTCAGGAAAAGTGTTTTGAAGAATATGGTGCTAATCTTAAGGGCGCAGCTGAAGCAGTATGGCTTTTCAACAAGGCTATAGTAGATGCTACATACGACCTTATTCCTGCAGTTAAGCCTCAGATTGCTATGTATGAGCAGTTCGGAGTTCCCGGTGTAGAGGTATTCAAGAGAACAGTTGATTACTGCAAGGAAAAAGGTCTGGTTGTAATAGGCGATGTAAAAAGGGGCGATATTGGATCCACATCCACGGCCTATGCTATAGGACATCTTGGAAGCCTTGAGATAGTTGGACAGAAGTTCGTTCCGTTCGATGAGGACTTTGCAACGGTTAACCCTTATCTTGGTACAGACGGCGTTAAGCCTTTCGTAGACGTATGCAATTCCAATGACAGAGGTATCTTCGTACTTGTTAAGACATCCAATCCCAGTTCCGGCGAGTTCCAGGATAGAATTATAGATGGCAAGCCCTTATATGAGCATGTGGCTGACAAGGTTAATGAGTGGGGTGCTGAATCCATGGAGGGAGATTACAGCAACGTTGGTGCTGTTGTAGGTGCTACTTATCCCGAACAGGGCAAGATTTTGAGAGAGAAGATGCCCAAGACTTACATTTTGGTTCCCGGTTACGGAGCGCAGGGTGGCAAGGGAGCTGACCTTGTTCACTTCTTCAATAAGGATGGACTCGGTGCCATCATCAATTCCTCAAGGGGAATCATTGCTGCATACCAGAATGAAAAATATGCCGGCTTCGGAGATGCTAATTTCGCTGATGCATCCAGACAGGCTGTTATCGATATGAAGGTTGACATAAAATCTGCTTTATAATAATATGATAAAAAACGGAGTTGAATGAAAAATATCTCCGTTTTTTTATTACCTTTTGCATGAAAAATAGGATTTTTAGACAAAAAACAAAATTAAATCCAGATTTAACTTTTTGATTATTGCGCGTGAGTAGGATGTTTAAATATATTATCGATAATATTAAAAGAAAAAAATACATAATCCCTGTCTCTGCTTGCTTTCTGTTCTTTTTAGGAGTCTGCTTGGTTCAAATTTTGATTCCAAACAGGACCATCACCTACGAATTGAACACAAATTTGGACTCAAAAGATATAGGAAATGAAGTTGAGTTTTTAGAAAATATTTCATTGCCTATTGGAAGTTGGAGGTGCGATTTAAGTTGTCAGGCAGATGGTGACCTTGGAACTGAGATAAGGATAAAAGACACAAAAGGTGTATCAGTATCAAACGGTACCGTGACATATGAGGGGTTACCTGAGATTGGATTTGATGTAAATGTCTATTACCCTGCAGATGATCTTGGACTAATTGCCAGACACAGTAATGGTATATTATTAATTCAAAAGGTTGAATTTAAAGAAACAAATCTTTTATGGTATAAGTATATATTTTTATTGATGGTTGGCTTACTGCTCCTTCATGGGATAAGCGTTTTTAATTTTTTGTACTCGGAAGGACTGGTTAATCGTGAAAATTGGAAAGATTTTTATTTAGTCAATCTATTGTGCATAGCTGCTTCGATAGTCTTTTTTAATAATCGGATCTTTACCGGAGCTGATCTTGGATACCATATTTTACGAGTTGAAGGCATTAAGGAGAGTATATTAAGTGGCATTATCCCTACAAGAATAGAACCTCAATGGGTTCAGGGGTATGGATATGCGGATGCCATTTATTGCTGTCCGTTATTTTTATATATTCCGGCTATTTTGCGAATAGTTGGATTTAATATATCAGAGGCGATTAATATATATAATATTTGCGTGAACTTTGCAACGGGCTGGATTGCATATTATTGTTTCAAACAAATTTTCAAAAATAATCGCGTTGGTATAATCTGTTCTGCAATATCTTTGTTTTCCCTTTACAGAATATGTGCTTTTTACTTTATAGGAATGACGGGCGTAGGAACTTCGATTACCTTTTTACCATTGGTTTTATTAGGTTTATGGAGACTCTTTTTTGAGCCTGTTAATAAAGAAGGCTTCAAAAGTAATATAAAATCATTCTTGCCTTTGGCTCTTGGAATGGCCGGAATTGTACAAAGCCATGTTCTGACAAGTGAGATAACTTTGTTCATATGTGTTGTCACAGGAATAGTTTTTCTAATAAGAATAATTAAAAATCGTAGAATTTTAGGCGTTATTAAGGCTGCGTTGTTTTCGATTGCGCTTTGTCTATGGTATTTGGTCCCGTTTGCTGATTATTATTTTTCACAGGATATGTATATTAATCATAGCGGTACAAGAAACATTCAACAGTTTGGATTACCTTTTTCTTCACATTTTGTTATGTTTCCCAATACGGATGCGGCTGTTAGCGGATATTATGGCGTTGGTATAGTAATGATTATCTTTTTGCTCGCTTTTATATATGTATGGGTAAAAAAGAAAAAGGCATGTAAAAAGGATGGGCTTACGCAACTTGCAGGTTATTCATTTGTTTTTTCTATTGTTTTAATAATTTTTACGTTGAAAGTATTTCCTTGGGATAGTATTCAGGGATTATCTCCCATGCTTACTGATTTAATAGGCAATTTGGAATTTCCTTCGAGATTTTTAGGATGGATTTATACGTTTTTATGTGTGATTGTCGGATACGTATACATGCATTTTTCTGAAGGTAACAATAAGATAGGAAAAACTATTACTTCCTCGTTGATAATTTTGTTTTTAATCGGTACATCGATATTTTTGCTTGATCACAACAAAACAGTTCAAAACGATACTCTTATAGTTAATCCGGAGGCTATCGGAAATGGATATACACCCGGCAATTTCTTTTTGCCTTACAATACAAAGCCTGAGGATAACAGATATGGAGTTTTCAAAAACAGTGCTGATGTTGAGATAATAGGTAAGAATAAAGAAAATCTGAGGGCAAGCGTAATATGCAACAATTCAGGAAACGAAGATGGATGGGTTGAATTCCCGTTACATATGTTTAAAGGATACCGTGCATATACTGAGAACGAGGAACTAAAAACGGAATATGGAAACAATAATGTGGTCAGAGTGATTGTTCCCAAGGGATATAAAGGGGAAATAAAAGTCATGTTTAGATCACCTTGGTATTGGAGAGCGGCAGAAATCATAAGTCTCATTGCATATGGTTTTCTAATCGTGTTATCGATAAGGTTTATTTTGGTAAGATGGAAAAAAGAAGAAAAGAGCATATAGCATAATAATGACGAAAAACTCATCAAAAACCATAATTGAATATGTATTAGGCTCAGCTTCAATTGCTGTCTTGCTGATTCTTTCGATGATACTCAGACTGAAATCAGGCGTTATGATAAAGGATTTTCTATTATTTACAGCTCTGCAGTTATTGATATTGGTAGGCGCATTCTTTTTGATTTCGACTGTATCGAGAGACTTTTTAACAAGGGTATTGGGAACAATTGCACTTATCTCTTCTCAAAGCGTTATATATGTTTTCTTTGATGTTAAATTGTTAAGACAGGCATTGGCATATGGTATTGCGCTTGTTTCGATAGCCTTAGCATTAAAAGTATTATATGGAGAAAAGAAAATATACTTATATATTGGTGCGGTTTTATTGCTTTCCGGATTGGCATATCTTTCCATAAAAGACTTTGTTTTAGCTGTTGGGATAATCTTTTTATTATTTATATTGAGCAAAAAGAAAGAATGGTTGATACTTTCGTTGTGCCCGCTGTTCCTTTCGATACCGGCTTTTGTAAGATATTATCTGCTGGCTGAACGCTCGGAGGTATATTCTGTTTTTTACCAGCCTATTCAGATACCGTCTGTCTTTATATACAGAGATAATTTGCCTGGATTGGGCTTGGGATGCTGTCTGCTTCTAATTGTAAGCATATATGTGTTTTTTATTAATCAAACAAAGGACGAAAATTCTTTTGTTAAAAAAAGTATGATAATAGTTGGATTGTTAATACTATTGTCATTAGATATACCTTTTAAGAACGTTATAAATTCGTTGCTGTATTTACGCGGAGTTCCTGTAGTTAGTGCATTTAAATATATTGAATATGCCCCTGTTTTGATAGTACTATCAGGATGTCAGGCAACTGACAAAATTGTTAAAGAAGAAGATAATATACTTATTAAAAGGTATATTCAGATTTTTATCATTGTCTTAAGTGGCTTTGCGATGGTATATACAACCAACTATTTAATTTGAACAATTAACTGAATATGTAGTAAAATACGATTAAGTGATGATTATTAGCTTTAGTTGTTTTCAAGTTATAACAATTATATTTGTTTAATAGATACAGAGGGAATAATAGTGAATATAGATTCTGATAAATATCTCCAGGTAGGAGCAATCACATCAACACATGGCATTAAGGGAGAGGTAAAAGTATACCCGACAACGGATGATCCCGGTCGCTATGATGACCTTGATGAAGTTTTTCTTGATACAGGTAAGGAATTAAAACTATTGCATATATCAAGTGTTAAGTACTTCAAGCAGTATGTTATAGTTAAGTTCAAGGAATTCAAAGATATCAACGAAATAGAGCCTTATAAGGGCAGAAATATATACGTAGACAGAGAACATGCGGTGGATCTCGAGGAAGATGAGTACTTTGTAGCGGATTTGCTCGGTCTTAAGGTAGTAACTGATGAGGGCGAGGATTTTGGTGAGTTGACAGATGTCATCTTTACTAAAGCAAATGATGTGTATTCGGTAACTCGTCCGGATGGAACTGAAGTACTTCTTCCTGCTATAGAGGAGTGTATTCTTGATATAGATCTTGATGAAGAAGTTATGACCATACATGTTATGCCGGGATTATTATAATCATGAATAGTTTTCATATACTGACTCTTTTCCCTGATATGGTTACTGATGGCTTGAATACGAGCATATTGAAACGTGCCATAGATGCAGGGGTAATAGCAGTTAATGCAATCAATATTAGGGATTATTCGACTGACAAGCATAAGAAAGTCGATGATTATCCTTACGGAGGCGGGGCAGGAATGCTGATGCAGGCCCAGCCTGTTTTTGATGCTTATGAGGATTTGATTAATAAGATTTCCTCTGGTAAGTCGGAAGGTATTGCTGCCAAGAAGGTAAGAGTGCTGTATATGTCTCCCCAGGGGAAAAGATTTGATCAGAGATTAGCTGAAGAACTCGCAAAAGAAGAGGATCTTGTTTTCTTGTGCGGACATTATGAAGGTATAGACCAGAGAGTAATCGATGAGATAGTTACAGACGAGGTTTCACTTGGAGACTTTGTGCTTACAGGCGGGGAATTACCTGCTATGGTAATGATAGATTGCATATCAAGACTAATTCCCGGAGTACTTGGTAGTGACGAATCCGCAGATGATGAGAGTTTTTCGGATGGACTGCTTGAGTATCCCCAGTATACTCGACCTGAAGTGTGGCATGATAAGAAGGTGCCAGATGTACTCTTGAGTGGTAATCACAAGGAGATTGCTATCTGGAGAACGGGAGCTTCACTAGAAAACACTAAAAACAAAAGACCTGAATTATACGATATAGCTATTAATGAATTAGAACAGTTCAAGACAGATAACCCCAAGAAGTTTAAAAAGGCAAGAACTCTTGCTGAGGATTATCTCAGAATGCTTGAAACTAAGAATACAGATGATGAAGAACAAGCAGAATAAGACTAATAATCATATAGATTGGCTAAGCGTCATCATATGTGCTGCGCCAATTCTTTTCTTTATGCTCATTAATATGTTCTGCTTTGATACATACTATGACCTAAATGATGATGTGACTATTAAGGATATGCTATCGGGTATTTTTACAGGTGTTCCGGATGCACATGTTGTATACATGAAGTATCCGATAACTATTATCCTTGCTCTTATGTATCGAGTTCTACCCAATGTATCTTGGCTAGGGTTGTTTGAATTAGCATGCTTTGCGTTTTCTTGCTTTGTAATAAGTTATTCCATAGTTGAGTTGACTAATAAGAGATACCTTCAGATTTTTCTCTCTCTTGCTATGTCATTCATTTTTCAAGCTCTCTTGATATATCAAAGTATATTTGTGCAATATACGGTGGTATCGGGAGTATTGGCTGTAGCCGGAATGGTCTCACTTTTCTTTTCGAAAGATTACGAAGAAGGAAGCAGTACTGGAAATAAAATTACTAGCATCGTTCTCTTTGCATTGTCTTTTTGCGTAAGAGACAGCATGTTTTTGTTCGTCTCTCCATTTATTTTGGCCTCAGTTTTGATTAAGTTCTTTCTCCAAAAAGGAAAGAAAGAAGAATCAATAAAAAGAGCTATACCTTTTATCATTAGCTTTGTGATAGTAATGATAGCTATTGTGGGAATAGACAAGCTTGCGTATTCGTCAAAAGCTTGGAGAGAATACAAAGAATTCAATGATTATAGAACTACTCTTTTTGATTATCAAAAAGATGCTCCTTGGTATATGTTTCATCCTGAGATATATGATGAGATGGGATTCTCTGAATCTGAAGCGCAAGTTCTTGTTGATACTAACTTGATGTTTACCGACAGAATAGATACTTCGATTCTTAAGAGAGTAGTTGCTTACAATAAAGTTACGCTTGGAAAAGGTTACTTTGCAGTTGGATTTAAGGAGGCTCTGACTTTCTATCTTTACACTCTTCATAAGACGAGGGAGTGCAAGTACTGCTATCTAATTATTGGAATGTATGTATTCTTAATGATTGTATCCATAGTCAGAAAAAGATACGCATATATCCCTATTGCTATTTCGATATTTGTGATAAAGAGTATCGATTGGATGTATCTTATTATGCGAGGCAGGATTAAGGATAGGGTTACTGTTCCGTTGTGCTTTTGTGAGATAATGCTTCTTTTATGCTTAATTATTAAGCTTGGATATGAAGAAAAGAGAGCATTCGTACTAATAGCAATTGTATGTCTTGCATTAACCATGTTTTATCCGATGTTTAGAAGAAATCTCAAAGATACCAATGAAGAGATGGCACTTAGGATAGAAAAGGATAAGGGATGGGCAGAGTTTAGAGATTACTGTGATAGCCGTTACGAGAACTTTTATTTTATGGATTTAATATCCAATATCACCTTCTCGGAAAAAATATTTGCTAATGATGATGTTAAGTATTCTAACTATACATTATGCGGAGGATGGCTTTCTAAGTCTCCTTCTTACGAGAGAAAACTGAGTGTAAGAAGCATAACCGATGTAGATGAAGCAATTCTTAACAGAGAGGATGTATATTTCATCTCTATGGATTTTAGAGATACTAATTGGCTATCAGGTTATTATAACGATAGAGGATATTATGTAAGTTGTGATGAGGTTGATAGGATATATATCAATGATTCACAGTATTATGTCGTATATGGAGTAAATATTCGATGAAGATGCATAAGGACAATATATATAAAATAATATGCGCTGTTATATTGTTAATTCTAACAGCGTGTATTGTTGTTGTATCTCAAAAGAAATATGCGGATTCCAAGGACATAAATAAAAAGTCTACTTTAGGAAAGCATGTGGATATTAAGGTTGGAGATACTTCAATTAGCGAATATAAGATATGTTTTAATGCGGGTGCGGGAGAGGCTGCGCTTAAGTTAAAAGAATATATCGAAGATGAGACCGGATTTGACATCAATGCATCGACTAGAAAACCATCTGATAAGTACATATTTGTTCGTAAGTCTAAAGAGGCAAAGGGCATTAAGATTGAGAATGGCAATATTACCATAACGGGTAATAGTTCCGAAGAATGCTTAGAACAAGTTTACGTATTTGCCAATATGTATCTTAATTATGCATTTGCAGGCGAAGAGAGAGAACACATAATTGAGAATGTATCTTATTCCAATATACCTATGAATGTAAGGAATGTTTCCGACCCTTGGATGTCTAACAGAGAGCCTATTGTATGCCTCTGGAAGACAGATACGGTACGTGGTATCTACACTGATCGAAACATATCTTTAAAGAGCGAACTTATGATGTACTCAGATGATGAGTTATATCAGTATGTCAAGATGATGAAGGCTCTTGGATTTACAGGTATTCAAGTTACAGATATGTGTTCTACTTGGGCTCAGTACGGCGGATATGAATACGTGCAGGGCAGACTTAGATTCATGGCAGATGCTGCTCATTCACTTGATATGAAGTTTACTCTTTGGGGTTGGGGTGCTGAGTTTAATGGCTACGGATGGGTTGA
>JAEEGJ010018251.1_pt1 | contig 15702 bp, 12 predicted proteins | sample 8958761 | NCBI WGS metagenome assembly JAEEGJ01 (sample SAMN16246546, study PRJNA631951) | gut metagenome | biome: gut microbiome; feature: rumen; material: RS-attached | host: Bos | place: Iran: Karaj | collected 2018-10
TTGCTAATTTCGAGTGATAGTTTGGCTTTTGCGTTGTGTTTTTAATAAGATTATTACCAATATATTATAAAAAGAATGTCATTCCACAAGTCAGAACATACACGCGATACGAAACGAGGAGCGTTGTAATGTTCGACTATGCGGAATCTCCCATAGGACTACAAATTCAAAAGGAGATTGGCTGCGCCGAGCTAAAGGTGCCGTACATACAGGCTCACAAGCAACGTTCCTTATGCTGTTCGCTTTGTCTTACGGAATGACGGCGAGGGTAACAACAAAACGTGTAATAAATTCAGTTCAATGTCAAACTACAGCCAACCCAAAGCTTCATTAACCGCATTGTTACTTACCTATGCGGTCAATAATCTCAATTTTGTACCGCTTCCTTATTCGGTCTTCTGCGACGATGCGGTCTGCGCGTTTTTGCTTCATTTGAAGCACCTTCAACCTTTTGTGGTGCGGTTTTCCTTTGTCCCGAAAACTTTCGTCCGCCACGATGTGAACGAGAACCGCCACGCCTGCGTCGCGAGGGCTTCTTGCCAGGTGCATATTCGGGAGCCTCGCCAAAACCATCGGGCAAAGGCGACTTCTCGACAACACGCTCAAGAAGTTTCTCAATCCGCGCAAAATGCTCAATTTCCTTTTCACCGATGAAACTTATCGCCAGACCGTCCTTTCCTGCGCGGGCTGTTCGTCCAATACGATGAACATAATCCTCGGCCTTGTGCGGAATGTCGTAGTTCAAAATCAGGTTCACATTGTCGATGTCGATGCCACGCGAAAGCAGGTTGGTCGTAACGATTATGCTAGTCTTTCCGCTCTTGAAGTCGAGGACTGCATTTTCGCGTTCCTCCTGCGTAAAGTTTGAATTTATCGGCCTATTGGGCAGACCGTTCATCCGCAGGAACGACGAAATCTCGCCTACGCTCTGCTTCTTGCCGACAAAAATTATGACTTTCTCGCCATTGTGTTCCGCCAAAGTACGAAGCAAGAGTTTCATCTTGTCCTTTTCGTAAACCATGTAAACCTTCTGGTCGATTTCGGCGGCGGGTTTCGAGAAGTTAAGGTCAACAAACTTGGGTTCCACCAGAATCTGCTCGGCAAGTTTCTTGATTTGAGGCGGCATTGTCGCGCTGAACATCAGCGACTGGCGTTTCTTGGGCATCTGAGCTACAATCTTCATAATGTCGGGATAGAAGCCCATGTCGAGCATTTCGTCTGCCTCGTCGAGGACAAGGAAATCGAGTGTTGAAAAGTCGGCATAACCGAGGTTAAGGTGCGAAATCAAGCGTCCGGGAGTTGCAACAACGATGTCGACGCCATTGACTAGCGCATTTTTCTGGTCGCCGAAGCCCTGCTGATCGTTTCCGCCATAAATTGCAATTGATGACTGTTTGGAAAAATACGCAAGTCCCTCAATCTGCTCCTCAATTTGCAGGCAAAGTTCGCGTGTTGGTGCAATTATCAACGCACGGATGCCGTTTTTCGGGAAACGCAACATTCGTTCCATAATCGGCAAAAGGAAGGCGACAGTCTTTCCTGAACCAGTCTGCGAGCAGGCCATAATGTCGTGACCATCAACAACTGGCAGGAAAGTTTCCTCCTGTATTTTTGTAAGCTCGTCAAATCCAAACGATTCGACAGCCTCGTGAAGACAATCGTGCAATGTCAGTTCATCAAATCGCATACGCAATTGAAAAATTAGAAATAGCAAAGATACTCATAGAGATTGAGTATGCATACTTTATATATAATATATTTATCAACAAAAAAAAGCAGACAACGATAGTCTCATACCATTATTAATTATTCTTGTTTTGTATAATATTAGCGCATTACAAATGCTAATATTCAAACGTGTCGGATTTAAAATCCGACACAACTAGCGGATATATTTATTAACAAAAAATGTAGCGGCGCAATGCATTGCGCCGCTACAGATTATTTAATTAATCGTAAATCAATTTTTCGGATAATTACAATGCGGAATCAATACAACATTCCGAACATCCACAACGGAATGCGATTTCCATCGCCAATCTCCGTGTCCGCCACGGCAAGGTAACTATTGTTTATGCCTGCAATCTGAGTGAAATCCTTGCCTTTGCCACCAACTTCGAACAGAATCTTACCGTCAACAATAAAATCGCCATCCGTAGGCAAAGTAACACTATGTTTTACTTCCAACTGATTCATAATGAATGTTTCCCGTAGTGTTCCGACATTGGCTTCTGGCGAAAATGCATACATCAGGTTGGTATTGGCAAGATATATCTTCTGTGGATTTACCAAATGCTTGTAGTCCTTGGGAGTCTTTGTAAGCATCATAAGCAACCCCGCCCTATCAAGAGCATACAGAAGTTTAAGGCAAACATCCCTTGTTGTTTCAAGCTGGTCGCACAACTTGCTGATATTGGGTACAAGCGGAACATTCTGGGCAATGACCATAAGTAACCTTTTAGCCTTCTGTACGGTAGCGTATGTAACATCTTCCACTGCCGGCAAGTCGCTTTCGACAACCAAGTTTGCCACCTCCGCAAGCCTGATATGAAAATCGGTGCCTGCCTCTCGCGAAAACGGATAAACACCCCTTCTAAGATATTTGTCAAAATGCAACATCAGCCCCCTGCTTGCAGTTATATTCATCGCGTGATAAATATGATTCGACAGAAGGTCATCGAAAGTAATGGCTTCATATTGCAGTATCTTATTAAATTCCAAATACTCCCTGAACGACATTCCTGCCATCGAGTACAAAGTCTGCCTCCGAGACAAATCAACTTTAGAGTTGTCTATTTCGAGCATACTGCTGCCAGTATATACAATGTACAAGTCTGAGTATGTGTCGTACAAATCCTTTACAATCTGACACCACATCGGATATTTATGAACTTCATCGAGATAAATATGCCTTACGCCACGACCATATAACCATTGTACAAGTTCGACAAGGTTATGCGACTGGAACCAATAACTGTCAAGCGAGACATAAAAGGCATCATCAGGATTCTTGAATGCCATTTTTATGTGCTGCATAAGCAATGTTGTTTTCCCGACACCACGAGCTCCCTTTATGCCAATCAACCTCGCATTCCAGTTAATCTCTTTATGTATATACCGTTTAAACAATAGCGAAGTATTTCTTAACCTTGTGATATACACATCCTTTATCTGCAAAAAATCGTCCTGAGTCATAACTTAAATAAATATTTCTTCGCCACAAAGATACAAAAAAACACTTTTACAAAAATTAATTTTTAAATATTTTTCACTTTTGCAAAAGTGAAATTTGATATTGTATTCACTTTTAGAAAAGCGAACATAAGCATTCAAAAACAATCTGAAACCATATCGAACGCCCCAACTGCAACAATTACAATCTTCCTTCAATTATCTTCCAGTCGATTTTTTCCCACAATGCTGCTAGGTGGTCGGCACGACGATTCTGAAAGTCAAGATAGTAGGCATGTTCCCACACATCTAAGGTAAGCAACGGCTTCAGACAGCTACGAACTGGATTTCCAGCATTCGGCTCCTGCTCCCAACTGCAAGAAATGAATAAAAAAGTTGCTTTGCTATATTACATACCAAAGCAACTTATAAACATAGTACCTTGTTAAATTTTTATTTCAATTCAGCAGTAAAACCTGGAGCATTTCTCTGGCCGGCAGGTGTAGAAACCTTAATTCCGATAAATGCTATTGAAGAACCAGAAGATTTCTTTTTAATATCATTCAGAATTTCAGCAGGAATTTTATTTCCAGTTACAACTTGAGCTGATGTTATCCCATCTTCTTCTTTCATGTATGTGAATTGAGTTACAGTATATTCAACATCCTTGAACGGAAAGTTGACATCGCCTATTACAGCATCAAGTTGTGTAGAGCTTGTAAAAACTGACTTTGGGATTTCGCCACCGCTCCAATATTCTCCAATTTTGATTGTCGGCGTAGGAAGCTCCAGCACCTTAAACTGGGTAGAGACATCTCCTACACTTATTGTCACCGACTTAACATTCGGATCGGTTATTTCAACTACATATTGGCCCTCGAACCCAGAAACATTTCCTGAATAAATTTTTGCACCACTTGAAATTGATGGTACACCATCGTTTGAACAAGTTACTATCGAAACAGGATTCTTTACGCCTCGATATAACACATCGACTGCACTGTTTTTGATTTGAACATTCTGCGCCTTAGCCATCATAAATGAAAAGCATAACAACGACACAACTAAAATTAGATTTTTTGCTCTCATATTATTACAAATTTAATTGAAGGACTTCTTTTCAAACAATTATATGCCGATTCTCCAGTCTCTGCGAAGTCCTTTAAACAGAACCTAAAGATAACGACACTGCAAATATATATTTTTTCTATTAAAATACTTACTTTTTAACTTAATTTCTTCTCTCTCTCCAACAAGGCATGATAATCAACATATCACAAATATTCAATCGTGTCGGATTGCTGCTTTTTAAATCCGACACGACTATAATCAATGTGTATTAGACCCAAATGAATCCTACAATCTGCCTTCAATCACCTTCCAGTCGATTATGCTCCACAATGCTGCAAGATGGTCGGCACGACGGTTCTGGTAATCAAGATAGTAGGCATGTTCCCACACATCGAAGGTAAGCAATGGCTTCAATCCCTTGCGAACTGGATTTTCTGCATTAGGTTCCTGAGTAATGACAAGCTTTCCATCGGCATTCAGCGACAGCCAGACCCAACCCGAACCGAACAAACCAACGCCTTTCTGAACAAACTCGGTCTTGAAAGCATCAAACGAACCGAAATCCCTTTCAATCAGCGACAAAAGTTTAGCTTCGGGCTTGTTATTTTCGCGCATTGCGGCAAACTGCTCGAAATACATGGTATGGTTGAGCACCTGTCCGGCATTGTTGAACATACCGCCTTCGGCACGCTTTACAACTTCTACAAGCGACAAGCCTTCCAATCCGCTACCTGGCAACAATTTGTTCATATTGTCAACGTATGCCTTCAAGTGCTTTCCATGGTGGAACGACAAGGTTTCTGCGCTTATAACTCCCTTTAGTGCCGATGCCTCGAACGGCAATGCAGGCATTTCAAAAATCCCATTTACGGGCATAATTTCTTTCATAAGTCGAACATTAATAGTTAATACGACAAATGTACAATAATATTTTTATATTACGAAATACGACTTACGATTTGTTTATATGACTGTTTGATGGTTTTCTTCGCGAAACATTGCCATTTATTAATTATTGGCATAATCATCTCTTTATCGTAACGCAACCCTTCAATGTCGGTAAACCTTCGCCAAGGAAAACCACATACCAATACGAATCACTTGGCAAAGGACGACCACCATACATTCCATCCCATTCGCAGATAGCGCCCTTCGACGTAAAGAGTTCCTTGCCGTAACGGTCATATACGGCGACCTTGGAATTGGGATACATATAAAGACCAGTAAGCACCCATGTATCGTTGAATCCGTCGCCATTTGGCGTAAAGAACGATGGTATGCCTACAGATGCATCCAGGAAAGTCTGCATCTGGTCGGTGCAATGATTATTGTCTTGAACTACAATGTCATAAAATGCCGATGGCAAATTGTCGAATACATTGGAAGATTGCCATGTTTTTCCATCAGCAGAATAATAATACGGAGGCGTTCCTCCCTGCACCTCTACAATCACAAGTCCTTTCCCCGAAGTGATATTAATAATTTCCGGATAATTGTCGGAGAAATTTGCACGCAAAGCTGTACTTGCCGTACAACCATTTACATTAGTTACGCTTACCGAATAATATCCAGGAACGGAAATGTCAATATATGGATTTGAAGATCCATCATTCCATTCATACGTATCGTATGTAGTATTCAAGTAGAGCCTACGCGATTGAAGTCCACAGAATACAGTATCGTTTCCAAAGAAAGGTTCTATTATATTATGTTTCGTAGCATTTACATTGTCGCTAATCGTACAACCACTGGCATCAGTAACTGTTACGGAATAGTATCCTGATGAATATATGTCAATGGAGGGAGAATTTTCGCCAGTATTCCATGCGTACGACAAATAATGATTGCGCGACGACAACCTTACATAATCATCACAGAAATCCAGTTCGTCTGGCAACCCGAAAGGAGGAACATTTATAACATTTATACTTACGGTATCGGCATTTGAACAACCTTGCTGATTTGTTACTCGTAGCCAATATGTTCCAGAAGAAGACACTCCTATTGATGCTGTTTGCTCATGCGTATTCCACTCGAAACTGCAATTCTGGTAGGATACCGACGATGACAGATTCACTTTTCCATCCGTACAATATGTGGTATCGCTACCCAAATCGACATCAGGTGATTCAATCTTGCCAACATTTATTGAGTCAATTGCCTTGCATGAATTATCATCGGATGCCTCGACAGTAAGCACGCCATCGCTCGAAACCCACACGGAACGACCTTCTGCCCCATTGCTCCACGAATACGAAACAAAACCATCGGGAGCAGTAACCCTAACGCTGTCGCCAGCGCAGAAATGTGTATCGGCACCTAGTTCAATAGTTGGTTGAGGATACTTGTGCGTTGTAATTGTATCGTAATAGAAGCATATTCCGTTGTAGGCTCTTACCCAAAAAGTAAATTCAAGCGGCGTAGTGAATGTAGATGATGACGAACCATTTGACCAATAGTACGAAAGGAACCCCGTTGCATCTATTACCAGCGACTCGCCAGGACAGAAATAATAGTCGGTTTGAGGAAGCACATCAAGGTTAGGATATTGCGAAACAGAAAAAGATGCAGAAGCCGTACACGAATTTGAGGTCGTAATTGTAACAGAATATGTTCCCTGACTATGGATCGAAATTTCAGGAGTATCTGCTCCAGTACTCCAATGATAAGCTGACATGCCACTATTAACAGCAACCGAAACGGTATCCCTTGGACACAAAGTAGGAATCGAAGGCAACTCGACAACAGGCGGCTGCGGAGCTGACAATGTCAGCGAAGTGGTTATGTAGCAATGGTCACTATCGACAACCGTAAGCGTATATGTGCCAGCCGACACACCCGACAAAGTTTCATTTGTTGAGCCATTGGACCAATAGTATAAATAAGGAGCCATACCGCCTTCGATATCAATGCTTGCATTCATATTGCTGGCACTACATCCAACACTATATATTTCCGAATAACCAAAACTCATATAGCGCTCAAATTTTATGAGCAACCCATCATCCTGTCCATTAGATGTTTCCGTATCGGAATTCAAAGTAATACTCGAAGCGAAACCGCCACCAGCCACGACATTGTTGGCGTAATCAATAGCAATGGATTTAATATAGTTTGCATTATTCTGGTTGCCGAAAATGCGCATATTCACATTATCATCAGATCCGTACCTGATAATATAAAAATCGCATCCATTACCACTTGAAGTCGAAGCAGTAGAACCGAAATCAATAGTTCCAGAATAATTTCCTGCAACGTAAGTATTACCATTCGAATCGCATAGGATGTCGGCTATCTCAATAGTTCCCGTTCCCGGATACGCAGTAGTTCCCTGAGATATTCCTGCAGACGAATACTTTGCAATGTATGTATTGGCATTCGACTGTTTATAGGCGAGATATACATCTCCTGCCGATGTAACATCCATAGCCTTAACACTATCATTACCCGATGCGCCACGCTGAGCAGCCCATTGCACAGCACCAGACGGATTAAACTTTGCAATATAAACATTAAGGTCGTCTGGCGACTGCAAACTGGTACCATTCAGGTTGAAATTTCCCTTGTATTCACCTGCCAGATAAATATTTCCAGCATTGTCGCAAGCTACTCGCCGACCATAATCGTGTGACGATGATGCATACGATATCGTCCACAGGAAATTTCCTTCACTATCAAATTTCAAAAGATATGTATCGTTTGCTCCCTTTGCATTTTGGAACAACGAAGTCGTACTTACCTGCAATGCATAATTGAAATAACCGGTAACTATCACATTGTTGCTACCATCTACAACGACATCGTATGCATTGTCATTGTTGAAACATCCAATAGTTCTTACAAACATGAAGTTTCCATCGGTATCTAGTTTCATCAAAAAACCATCCTTCTCTCCCAACGATGGGAATTGATTGCCATCAAAAGAAGTATAGTCGTTTGAAAGCCCCACCACATATACATTTCCGTTCGCATCTACATCTATCGAATTGCCCTCCTCCACGGCACTACTACCACCGCTCTTGATCCATAGAATAGAACCCTCAGGAGTCATCTTGGCAACATAGAAATCGGTGTTTCCTTGCGATGTAACCGAAAGTCCATCAATTGAAAGCGTTCCTGTAAAAGAACCTACATAATATATGTTTCCAGAACCATCTACAGCCACATCGGAAACCGATTCGGAATCTGTATTTCCAAAACCTTTCATCCACGAATAGCCAATGCGGTCGCCACAGTCTATGCTGTCGCCAGCATGCTGGGCAAATGCCATCGTCATGCATATCAGAAACAATATCAACGCAAATGTTCTCTTCATAGGCATATTCTAAAAATCGTAAACCATTGATGCAACATTATGCTTTTCAAGCGTTGTAAACTTGTCGCGATACAACCTAAACCCAAGCGCTATCTGATGTGTTCCGTAGTTGTATCTCTGCAAACCGGTAAGTCCCAAGTCACACAAATACGACACGGAAATTCCCTTCATCACAAAACCTACCATAGGAGAAATTGACAATGGACTTACATTGCCCACATCAAGAGTGTGTTTGTATGTAAGACCAATGACAAACTCGTTTTCGTCCTTGGTATAAATAGTTCGAATCTTATTGCCAGAAAGGAACTTTATTCTAATTCCAAGGTCAATCTGATTAAGATTCTTCATATTCGTCTTATAGATAAAGAGCGGACACAACTGCATTCCTGCCATCAGCCAGAAAGTCTTTCCCACGTGCACATTCATGTTGACACTAGGAGACCGCTCTAGCTCAAGATTGTAAACGGGACAAGTCCACTGCAGCATATTGTTAAAACTTACACCGGCAATCAAACCTCCGTGAGTTAGCAAAACTCCAAAATTTGCATCATATCCAAAATAATTTTTCTTGCTATAGTTTACAATCGGGTCGTATATATCTGTGTCAAAATTAGACTCGTCGTAGGTATGCATGAACACGGTCGCACCGAATCCGAAAGAAAGAACTGTACGCGTTTTGCGTTTTGTACGCATAAGAAACTGGAACGATCCATTAACCTGAAGTCCTGTCTGCGAGTTAACCCCATTTCTATCGGTATACAGAAAACCGCCAAGACCTCCGTCCCTATCCTTAATTCGGGAACGGAACATCAAAAAAGTTGTGCTAGGTGCATTTCTCGGTCCATAACCAATCCATTGCTGACGATGAGCCGCCTTTACCTGAATAATATCAACAAGACCTGTAAATGCTGGATTTAAAAGTGTATTATCAAAGACATACTGCTCGTACACAGGAGCGTCCTGTGCATTTGATTTTTTTACCGAAAACAGGCATAAAATACAAAAAATCAATATCGAACACCAAAGCCTAAGCATAAAGTTACATTTGCAACTAAACGGCAAAGATAACACTTTTATTTTAAATGACTCAAAAGTTCAAAGATTCAACGATTCAAAGATTCAACGATTCAAAGTTCAAGGTTCAAAGTTCAAAGTTCAAGGTTTAAAGTTCAAGGTTCAAAGATTGAATATTTGATGATTTGAAGATTTGAAAATTTGACAATTCAAAAAAAATCAATCGTAATTCGTAAATCGTAATTCGTAAATTTCTTAGCTTCTTACAAAATGCGGCATTTCCTCGGGAATCACAATAGAAAGTTCTACGAGACCAGCAACCTTACCATCCTTATGCCAAGGACTTTGGTAGATCAGTTTCTTCTGACCGTTCTTCGATATGGTATAGGCATTTGTGCTACCAGTCGCCAACATATTCTTAATCATAGCCGTAGCCCTTTCGCCGTGGCAATCGTAAAGCGACTTGCCTATAAGCGATGCACCACCACGAGCTTCCCAAGTTGCCGATGCCTTGTCGTTCATATATACTATTATGCCTTCGTTGTCGCAAACAGTTACGGCAAACGGAGTTTCCTTCAAAAAGTCTTCAGTAATTTCCATGCTATTCAATATTTACCTTTAATGTCTGAACCCTGTCGGGACCAACCGACAAGTACGAAATTCTCACGCCTGTTTCCTTTGCTATGAACGACAAGTAATCCTTCAACGGCTTTGGCAAATCGGCTTCGCTCTGGCACTTTGAAATGTCCTGCTTCCATCCGTCAAACTCAATGTAAACAGGCTCAATGTCTTCATTCATCTCAAACGGGACATAATCCACTTCCTTACCATTGATCTTATAAGCCACAGCCACTTTCAACTTGTCGAAGTCGTTAAGAACATCGGCCTTTGTTATTATGATATCGGTCAAACCGTTGAGCATAACGGCATACTTGAGAGCCACAAGGTCGAGCCAACCGCAGCGACGAGCACGACCAGTAGTTGCACCAAATTCATTACCAATCTTGCGCAAAGTTTCGCCGGTTTCATCAAAAAGCTCGGTTGGGAAAGGACCGCTGCCAACGCGCGTGCAGTATGCCTTCACAATTCCGTAAACCTTACCAATTTTCGATGGAGCAACACCTATACCCGAGCATACACCCGAAGCCAATGTATTTGAAGATGTTACAAAAGGATACGAACCGTAATCCACATCAAGCATCGAACCCTGAGCGCCTTCAGCAAGAATTGACTTCCCTTCTGCCAATGCCCTGTTAACATATATTTCAGAGTCCACGAAATTGAATGTCTTGAGATATTCGATAGCCTCAAACCACTGTTTTTCGTATTCCTCGTTGGTTTCGGTAAAGTTGTAGCCTTGCATCACTTTCAAGTGATGAGCCTTCGTGGTATTATACTTCTGCACGAAGTCAGGACTGAACATATCGCCCATGCGCAAGCCAATACGAGCTGTACGGTCGGTATATGTAGGACCTATGCCCTTCTGAGTCGAGCCAATCTTGCTAGCGCCCTTGTATTCCTCGTATGCCTTGTCCAAAAGACGATGTGTAGGCATAATAAGATGTGCTTTCTTGCTGATTAACAAATTGTTGTGCAAGTCAGCACCGAGCTTCATCGCCGACTCTATTTCCTCCTTCAGGATTACAGGGTCAACCACCACCCCATTACCTATGATGTTCATGGCTTTCGGACGGAAGATTCCCGATGGAATCGTGTGAAGCACATGCTTTATGTTGTTGAACTCCAAGGTATGTCCAGCATTCGGACCGCCCTGAAAACGGGCAATAATGTCATACTGGGGCGTAAGCACATCGACAATTTTACCCTTGCCTTCGTCACCCCACTGCATACCTAATAAGACATCTACTTTCATCTGTTTTTTTATTTTCTGTTCTTTAATTCTTTACAATTACTACAAATACCATATATGGTAAGGAAATGCGAAGCCACATCGAAACCGTATTTCTGCATGACTTCATCCTTAATGTCATCAACCTTCGACAGCGACACTTCGTATATCTTTCCGCACTGACGGCAAATAAAATGGTCGTGCTTGATATTGTCCATAGTCTTCTCGTAAGTATTGCCCTTGTCGAACTGATGCTTTACAAGAAGTCCCGCATCTATCAGAATATCAATGTTATTGTACAAAGTTGCAAGGCTCACGCGATAGTTTTTGTTCTTCATAGCCTCGTAAAGAGCCTCGATATTGAAATGTCCCGAATTGGAATATATCTCATCGAGAATAGCGAAGCGCTCGGGAGTTTTCCTAAACGAATGGCTCTCGAGATAATTCTTCAAAATATCGTGTGGCGACAACCTTTCCCCTTCCATATCCTAATAATAAAATTCGTCCCCGCACTTAGGGATCTGTATGTTGCTGTATCCCTTGCTCATGAGGTACTCGCGATAAAACTTCTGTGCATCGTAGTCACCATGAACCAGGAAAATGTTGCGCAACTTTTCAGGCTGCTGACACGAAATAAAATCGCCCATCTCAATATAGTCGCCATGACCGCTCAACGACTCAATCTTTTCTATGTCGGCATTAAGCGGATGTATAAGTCCGAATATTGAAATTTCGTGCAGACCTTTCTCCTGTATTCTTGCACCAAGAGTTTCGGGAGCACAATATCCCACAAGCATTATGGTGTTACGCGAATCCTCTATGCTGTTTGCAATGTGATGCTTCACCCTACCAGCTTCGGCCATTCCCGATGCCGATATTATTATGCATGGCTTCTTGGTTGAGTTTAGTTCCTTAGATTCCTCAGCGCTCTTTACATAATGTAAGGTATCGAAATAGAACGGATGCGGATCATTCTTCATGGTCTCAATAATGCCATCGTTGTAACATTCCTTGTGCATCTTGAAGATTTCGGTAGCATCAACCGAGAGCGGACTATCGACATAAATGTCGATTGGAGGCAATATTCCCTCGTTGTAGAAATTGTTTAGCATGTACACGATTTCTTGTGTACGGCCAACGCTGAACGATGGTATTATGAGCTTTCCGCCACGTTGTACGCAGGTGTTGTTTATGACATTGTACAGGTCGAGTTCCGTCTCCCTGTCCTGCTCGTGTATACGATTTCCGTATGTTGCCTCGGTTATGAGGATGTCTGCCTGAGGGAACGGCACAGGTGGCTTCACAATCCTATTGTGCGGACGTCCAACATCGCCGGTGTAGGCAATGCGAGTTACCTTGCCATTTTCTTCAAGTGTAATGTTTACCACGGCGCTACCGAGCATGTGACCGCTATTTGTGAAGCGCACTGTTATGCCCTCATCCACCTTGTAGTCCTTGTCGTAAGGCACCGGGACGAAAATCTTCATGCACTGTTCGGCATCCATGTGGGTGTATATGGGGTTCACTCGCGGAAGACCCTGCTTGAAAAGTTTCTTGTTGTACCACTTGATATCGAGTTCCTGAATGAATCCCGAGTCTGGAAGCATTATCGAACAGAGATCCTTGGTGGCAGGCGTACATATCACCTTGCCGTTGAAACCATTCTTATAAATATAAGGTATAAGTCCTGTATGATCAATATGAGCATGAGACACAAGTACATAGTCAATTTCTGACGGCTCGAAACCAAGATTTCTGTTTGCAGCGTCAGTCTCCATTCCTTTTCCTTGGAACATTCCGCAATCGAGAAGAATCTTCTTTCCCGAATCCGTTATTATCAAATGCTTGCTACCAGTTACCTCGCGTGTTGCACCAATAAATTTTATCTTCATTTTCAATAATTTACAACTCGTCAGGACACAAAACACCATCCTAACAAACAAGTTTCAAACTTACGGCTTTTTTGCCGTTCAACATCCGATTAGTTTTAATATTTATGAACAACCAAAACCAATAATAAACATGGGAATTGAGGGAAATTGTTAATTGGCAAAAGCCCACAATGCCTGCGGCGTTTCTGTAGAGACGCGCCATGGCACGTCTTTACAGAGAACGACGCCCATTTAACGTTTCTGGGTTTGATGATTTAGCTTCGCTGAGCTAAGGTTGAAAATTTGAAGATTCAAAATTCAATAGAAAATTGTTTATGGGCTACTCGCCAAGCAAAATATCGCAAGCGGTCTCTATAACATTGTCAATGCCTTGTGCGGTTTGCACAGGATCAAGAATAACAGTTACATCGGGAGGCATTCCATTTTCGTAGTTGTTATCGTTATTGTCAAGCGTACGCGTTATCGAGAAACGATAAGTCCAGCCATTTGGAAGTTCTCCTCCGTTCGGAAGTCCAAGGCCACCGCCAGTGGTATCCCCAACAATGGTAGCTTCAGGGAAATTGGACTTTATGCACAACGAGAAGAAAGATGTCGCGCTGTACGAACCTCTGTCGGTAAGCACTACAATTGGATGTCCGTATGTTGTCTTTTCATCGTGTTCGGGCTGCTTTACAATGCTAAAATCAGAAAACTCATTATGCCCTGGTCCGTTCTTAATTTGCGTCTTGTAAAGCTGGCGGGTTCCGCTAGGGAACAACTTCATCAGATTCCACACATTATCTACACTGCCACCACCATTCTGACGCAAATCGATTATCATACCCTTGGTATTTTTATATTTGTTTACCAAGTACACCAAATCATCGTCGGAAATTGCATCAACAAACGAGGAATAACGCAGATAGGCAATCTGACCGTCGCGAATAGCATTATGCGCAAAAGATCCAGTTGTATGATAGTTGATTGTAAGGTAATTTAGTACAACAACTTCGGAATTAATATTTTTATTCTCGTACATCTTTCGATAAACTTTTTCGTTGTGCGAAATATCAAACGGAGAAACCAAATTGGTATGACCATCGTCCAATGTATTAAGCATTGCGCCTAGAACACTAAAAAGGCTGTCGTCGCTGATTTTTTCCGAAACCTTGGGACTATATACGGCGTACACAGAATCCCAGTCCACACCTTTCACATCGAAGAACGAATACTGCTCGTCAACGGTTTTCCACAAATATTCGAATGTTGAAACAGGATCGCTACTTGTCTCCTTTTCCATAAAAACCTTTTCGCATGAGGAACACAGCAAAACAAAGGCAATGAATGCTAGTGCTATATGTAATTTTTTCATAATCAATTGATATTAAACATTAACTTAAGTGATACAATATGATATGCGTTGTCGAAACGATGTGCCGATTCATGGCGGGTTGTGCAATAGTCCCAACGATAATTAAGTCCTATCTTGTTGCGATTTTTTAGATTAAAGTAAAATCCTATATCGGTTGTTGCCCCCGACATAAAAATGCCGAATGATTCGTAGCTATCCATCAAATATTCAACCGGGTCGCTAGATGATGTTGCGTTGTAAACGTAGGCATAGCCAGGGCGTTCGCCAATACCCATAAGCGGCAGTGAAATATCTGCTGTCAAAGTAAACAAATCGGTCCTGCGACGCGAAGGGATGTCGTATTCGAGACGGAAGTTACCATATAGATTGAACATCATTGTAAGGCCAACTGCGGCATTCATCATTTTTCGGTTGATTCGTATATCGACATACGAACCGACTGAAGCACCTGCCCAAAGTCTCAGTGAACCCTCCACTGGTTCGGCAAAACGTACCATGAACGAAGTTCTTGGCAAAATAGTAACGCCATTTGCACCCGCACTGCTATCGGCTTTATTTCCGGCTACCAAACAGCCTTCTACCCTGCCTTCAAGCGATGCCTGAAAACGGCACCAGTCAACCGTAACGCCCATATCTCCACCAAGTCCTGCGCCATGATACCGCAAAGGCGACACACCGGCATCATAATAATTGGATGCCCCCATTCCTACACTTGTATTTAAATATATAGGGACACGCGAGCGTTCCACTGATGTTTTCTGTCCCATTGCAAAGCACACGGACAGCAGCAAAAACAGCATAATTGAAAATCGTTTCATGCCTTGTTTGTTTTAAATTTATTTCTGCAAAGGTAATTGTTTTTTTATTTTATTTGATAGTCAATGTCTTTATTCGCATCCCATTCTGCCACATTGTTTTCAATGTATTCGGCAATGCGGTTCATTTCGGCGGTGTCGCGAATAATGCGGTCGTAATATCTGGATTGCCATGAAAAAGAAATATTGTTTTGGCGGGCAAATTTTGTCACACCGATTTTGAA
>JAEEGJ010018252.1_pt1 | contig 15702 bp, 18 predicted proteins | sample 8958761 | NCBI WGS metagenome assembly JAEEGJ01 (sample SAMN16246546, study PRJNA631951) | gut metagenome | biome: gut microbiome; feature: rumen; material: RS-attached | host: Bos | place: Iran: Karaj | collected 2018-10
TACTAGTATACCTATCATATTAGCACTATCTTGGTATTTCTTGGTTAATTCTATATCTGCATTAGATGGAGCTGAATTACCAGACGGATGATTATGCACCACTATAATTGAATATGCACTATGTTTAACAGCTAATTTAAATATTTCTATAGGATGTATAGTAGAATAAGATATAGTACCTTTAAATATAGTTTCTTTAGCTATTAACTTATTCTTAGTATCTAAAAATAATGCTATAAAATGTTCTTGATAAGCATTAATAAAATCATATTTTAATAAATCATAAATAATTCTATTATTATTAATAACTATATTAGAACTATCTTTTTTTAATACTCTTTTACCTAATTCTATAGCAGCTAATATACTAATAGCTTTAGCTTCTTTAATACCTTTAATAGATGTTAATTCTTCTATAGTAGCATTCTCTAAATTATTAATACCTATCTTATTAATAATATCATTAGATAAATCTTTAACACTAATACTTTTAGTACCGCACCTAAGTATTATAGCAAGTAATTCATCACTGCCTAATGATTCTACACCATATTTTAATAGTCTTTCTCTAGGTCTAATACTTAAATCCATATCTTTTATTAATACACTCATATCTCCTCCATATACTTCTTTAAAATATCTTTAATAGTATTTTCTATATCATTATCAATATTCTTTTCATATTCTTTTAAATAGTTATAAAAACTATTAGATACACTAATACTTCTAACATAATAAGGTATACCTAAATCATCAAAATATTTCTCTATTTTATTTAACTTATCACTAACTATTGCAACATATACTCTATACTTATTACTATCACTTATAACAATTGCCCCATACTTACTAGCTAACTTATTAGCATTACTTATTTCATCAAATGCCCCTACTTGTATAGCATATACATTATTTACTGATGCAACACTAATATCTTTATTAAATAATTTAAAAGAATATAATCCAAGTAATATACCTATACTAGCAGAAAACAATAAACAAACTATTATCTTTTTCATATTTATTCACCATAAGTATACTAACAATAATATTAATAAAATAATGTCACATAATGTCCTTATAACATAATAAAAAGATATTGTAAATAATTTACAATATCTATGTAAAATAATATAAAAATCAATTTTTGCTTAGCAATAATTTGCTTTATATATATAAATAATTTATTTATTAAATTACATCTATAACAAAAATAAAAAAATAAAAAAGTGTAATACTTTACACTTTTTTTATTATTCACCTTTGTAATTGTTAACAACAGTATCAGCAGGAATATTGAAGATAGTTGGACATCCAGTATCTTTATTTGGTTCAGTTTCAAATCCTTCCCATGGAGCAGTCTTAACAGGATCTTGCGAAGGAATATGTTCATCCTTATTAATATGTGATTCTCTTCCTTGTAGATAGAATGCAGAATTTGTTACATTAATATATACAATTGGTTCTCCTGTATTTGGTACCCACATTTGGATATATCCACCGTATGATTCTCCTAAATCTTTCTTAACATATTGTTCATCAACAAGATCTTTTAAAGTCATACATAAATATTTATAACTTCCAGCGCTAGTTCCTGTTGTTTTAACATTATAAACTGCAGTTTTAGCAGCATCTTCAGAAGTTAAAGTAGTTTTAGTTTCAATCTTCTTTCCACTCTTTTCAGTGAATGCTGTGTTAAATTCCTTTACCATGTTTAACATTTCATTCTTAAATGAATTTTGTTGTGATCTTCGCATGATACTTGTTACTGCTGGTGAAGCAACTAATACTAATACAGCTAAAATAACGATAACTGCTAGTAATTCTACTAATGTAAATCCTTTACTTTTTTTCATATTTTCCTCTCCTCTTTCTATACATATATTTTTATAAAGGTTTGCTAATTAATAGCATCTTTGAAAATTGAAGTACTACTAACTATGAAGCACAATTACTTACGTTTTATAAACCTCATAAATATATGCTATATACTTCTATTCTCAATAAAATTATAATATCAATTTTTTTAAATGTCAATTGGGTACAATATATTTTACACTTATTTTAACAAATTTAATAAATTTGTTATATTTTCAGCGTTTTCAAGGGCTTTATTAACCCTATCGCCTATCTTTAAAGTATACTTATTCTTAACAAATTCATCAAACTTTACAAAATTTATTTCGCCCCTATTTAATTCTTTAATAAACATAGAATCTCTCTTTAAATATTCATAATAATTTTTAGTATTTAATATCTTAATTTGAGTAGATACTTTCATACTTAATCTCCAAAGAATTTAGTAATAGGTCTAGGTATAGTAGGTCCTTTAATATTTTCTATAGTAGATGCTCCACTTTTAGTAAATTCAGATATAACATTTAATGCTTTTTGAGCATTATTAATATGTTCTTGTATTTTATTCATATCCATATTTTTAAATATATCACTAATATTACTATTATTATTTAAATACCTACTCCATGTTTTATCATCTTCACCATATATATCATATATTTCATATAGTTTTTGCCAAGACATATCTTTATGATTATCTAAATAATTAATTAACTCTGGATGTTTCTTAGCAAATATCTTAAATTCATCTTTTTTATCCATAAAAAATCACCTACTATATACTATGATATAGTAAGTGATTATATTATAATTTGAAGTCTTGATAGAAATCGTCTAAAGAAGTTTGAACAAATTCTTCTTTCTTTTCTTCTTTAACTTCTTCTTTTATTTCTTTCTTTTTCATGTACCCTCCTTGTAAATAATCATAACAAAATTAATGATTTTTATCAACTATGTGATAAAATGATAATAGGTGATAAAGATGGTAGGTTTATGTTTAAAAGTATTTTTTGGTAGGATGATTGAAGTTAGTTTATCTACTTTAAATACTTTATATATTGTTAAAGGTAAAAGAATAATGGCTACAATAATTGGTTTTATTGATGTTTTAATCTGGTATTTAATTATTAAAGAAGCCTTAAATACTCCTGAAAGTAGTATATGGATTGCCTTATCTTATGCAGGTGGTTATGCCTTAGGTACTTTCTTAGGTAGTTTTGTATCTAAATTCTTAATTTCAGGAACTACCCAAATTCAAGTTGTTACTAAGAATATTGATAATGTAGTAACTGATGCGATTAAAGATAATGGATATGGTGCAAGTATTATCGAATGCCATGGCTTATTAAATGAAGAAAAATCATATATGATTTATGCTCAAGTAGATAATAAAAAAGTAAGTGCTTTTAAAAAATTAATTAATACCGTTGATAGCCATGCTTTTGTAACAATAACTGAAAGTAAAGAAATATTAAATGGTTATTTCGGTAAATAGCACATACTTATTAAGTAATCATTGTATTTCATTGTTTTATAAACAACATTTATTCTAATATGATTATCATAAACGATATTAAGAGTTTTAATATCGTTTATTTTTTTACCAAAGAGTTTTATATAAGCTTCTTTTAATGTATATATTTCATAAAACTTATATTTACTTGTTATATAGTTATATTCATCTATGGAAGTAAATGATTTACAAACACTTTTTTTAACATCATTCATTTTTAAAATATCAACACCAATCATATATGTACTAACTACACATATTACTAAGTCTTCATGATGACTAATATTATAGTAAATATTATAGTTAGTAATAAATGGTTTACCATTTTCATTATATTGAATATTAATATCTTCATAATTGATATTAATTTCTTTTAATAGTCTTGCTAATAATATTTCACCAACAACACTTTGTTTATATGACTTAGTATTCATTTTACTAAGGCAATCTTTTTTTTCTTTTTTTATTTCTTTAGCAAAACTCATTAAATAATCTAAATTATAATCATTTATATTTTCAATTAAGTATCTCATAGAATTATTATAATTTATTTTTATTAATTATACTAGATATGGTATAATTATTAAGTTAGAAGGTATGAAAAATGGGAAAACAAAGAAAATTATTTTGTGAATATGGGAAAGTACCATATTGGATATCTTTACATAAAGAATATTTAAAAAGAAATATTAAAGATTTATTAAGTAAAGATAAAATTGCTAAAGATCATATTGATAATGAACTTGAATTTATTCTTAAGAGTCATACATCAATTCTTTTAAGAAGACTTGAAGGTGTTGACATGCGACTACAAGAGAATAAAGTTACTAATTTAACTCTTGCTGGTAATAAAGTAAATAAAATTATTGTTCATCCAGGAGAAATTTTCTCATTTTGGAAAACAATAGGTAATCCCACTAAAAGAAAAGGTTATAAAGAAGGTCTTACAATTAGTTCTAGTAATCTAAAATCAGGTATTGGTGGGGGATTATGTCAACTTGCTAATATGATTCATTATTTAGTATTAAATAGTCCACTTGAAGTAGTAGAGTTACATCATCATTCAGATGCTTTATTCCCTGATGAAAGACGTCGTGTACCTTTTGGAACAGGAACTAGTGTTTTTTATAATAATGTTGATTATCGTTTTAAAAATAATTTAGATTTTGATATTCAAATTCTTATTTGGATAGAAAATGGTGAATTATGTGGTGAATTAAGAGGAACTAAAGAACTTCCTTATCGCTATAAATTAGTTGAAGAGAATAATCATTTTAGAAAAGAAGATGATACTTTTTATCGTATATCACAAGTATATAAAATAACAATTGATAAGAGTACTAACGAAGAAATTAAAAAAGAATTAATATTAGATAATCATTCAAAGGTAATGTATGATTATAGTTTAATACCAGAGGACTTGATAAGAAATGATTAATAAAATAGAAGAATTTAAAGGGGATAAAAAAATTGCTTATAAAGTAAACAATATTAGTATTACTTATGATGAATTATATAATACGGCAAAATATTATAGTGATTTTTTAATAAGACAAGGTAATGAACCTGTAATTATATATGGTCATAAAAGTGTTTCCATGATAATTAGTATAGTTGCTTGTTTACTTGCTAAAAGATGTTATATATGCATTGAATCATCATTACCTATAAATCGAATTAAAGATATTATTAAAATATCAAAAGCATCTTTATTTATTGCTAATGAAGATATTGAATGTGATTTTAATACATGTAAATTAGAAGAATTAATTAAATATCAAGATTTAGATATTAAGAAAAATAATAATAAATATGCATATATTGTATTTACATCAGGTACTACAGGAGTTGCTAAAGGTGTACCAATAACATATAAAAATTTAGATAATTTTATTAATTGGATTAACAATACGTATCCTTTTAATAGTTATAAAGATATAAATGTTTTAAACCAAGCTAGTTTTAGTTTTGATTTATCAGTAATGGATTTATATTATGGTTTATTTAACAGACATAGTATTTATTCCATAACAAGAACTAATCAAAGAGATGGTAGTATGTATGATACTATTAAAGATGTTGATTTAATGGTAATAACACCATCTTTTATGAAATTATGTTTACTAAATCAAGATTTTAATAGTACTAATTATCATAAATTAAAAACCATTTATTTTTGCGGTGAATTATTATCTGTTGATTTAGTTAAAAAAATAAGAAAAAGATTTAATGATGTTATTATTTTTAATGCATATGGTCCATCAGAAGCAACTTGTGCGGTATCAGGATTAATTATTGATGATAAGATGTTAGATCAGGAATTATTACCAGTAGGTGATAAAAATAATTTGGCTTGTCATATTGATATCGCTAATAATGAAATTGTTTTATCTGGTGATAGTGTATTTAATGGATATTTAAATAATATTCAAGGCGGATTATATAAAGATGATAAAATAAAATATTATAAAACAGGGGATATAGGTTATTTTAAAGATAATTATTTATATTGTGATGGAAGAGTTGATAATCAAATAAAATATAATGGTTATCGTATTGAATTATCTGATATTGAAAATAATTTATTAAAAATTGATGGAGTAATAGATGCTTGTGTAATCGCTAAAAGGCAAGATAATGTTATTAAATTAATAAAAGGATTTGTTGTTATAAACAAATATGATATTGATTATGTAAAACAAGAATTAAGCAAATTAATACCTAGTTATATGATGCCTAAAGTAATTGTTAAGATAGATAGAATGCCAATTAATAAAAATGGTAAAGTAGATAGAGAAGCTTTAAATAAGATGTAGAGGTAATAATGATAGATGTTAGTGAAATATTATTTAAATTAACAGAAGATAATAGTGTTTATAATAAAGAATATGATTTGATAGAAAGTGGCTTACTTGATTCCTTTACTTTTATTGAATTATTAAGTGAACTAGAAGATAGAGGTATTGTTATTCAACCAACAAGAGTATCTTCTGATCGATTTAAGACTGTTTCTGAAATAGAAAAATTAATTGAGGAAATAAATGGCAAAAATTAGTATTCCTAATTATACTCTTGGGGAAGAATTAGTTAATTCGATATCCCATGGAGTAGGGGCCTTACTTTCAATTCCAGCTTTAATCTTAATGATTATTAAAGCTAATACAGGAAAAGAAATATTTTTGTGTACTATTTTTGGTACAAGTATGATACTTTTATATACAATGTCATGTATATATCATGCTTTAGCAAGAAACCGAGGAAAAAAAGTATTAAGAGTTCTTGATCACTGTAATGTCTATTTGCTTGTTTGGGGGACATATATTCCTGTTACTTTACTTGCAGTAGGAGACACTTTAGGCTGGGTTTTATTTGGTATTGTAAGTGCAATATCAATAGTCGGTATTACTTTTTCCGCCATTAATGTGGATAAATTTAGTGTTGTTGCCGTTATTTGTCATTTAGTTAATGGATGGTCAATTCTTTTTGGAGTTAAAGCCATAATAACGAATGTTGGCACTAAAGGATTTTTATTTATGTTAATTGGGGGAATATTATATTCTGTTGGCTCAATTTTATATGGAGTAGGTTCCAAAGTTAAATATATGCATTCAATCTTTCATTTCTTTTGTCTTTTTGGAACATTATTTCATTTTCTAGCAATATATTTATATATTTTATAAGGATTATTATGACTAAAGAAAAAATAAAAACTTTTTTAAGAAATATCGTTTCATCTCTTGTTAGTGCAGGTATTGATATATCATTATTTTATATACTTAGTAGTGTTTTTAAACGTGAGTATTTATATATTGTTTTAGCAACTGTAATTGCAAGAATAATATCAGGTGGCGTTAATTTTTTACTTAATCGTAATTTTGTTTTTAAAGCAAATGGTAAAATAAAAAAGGAATTAGTATTATATTTAATATTATTTGTTATAATAATGGTATCTAGTTCTTTATTAGTTGCTAGTATATCAATGAAACTTGTAAACGTTAATCAAACGATAATAAAATTAGTTGTTGATTTAGTATTGTTCTTAATTAGTTTTAATGTCCAAGATAAATTCATTTTTAAAGAAAGGAAAGTTAATTATGAAGAAAAAAGAAGAAGTTAAAAATAAAGAAGTTGTAATAACCAAAACATCACCTAAAATATATGCTATCTTTTTTGCGCTTTTAGTTCTAGAAGCAATTGTCATTTTATCAGGTGTTAGTGAAACGGTTAGTAGTTCTTGTATAGTTAATGGTACAGAGTATAGATTTCAAGCTGAAAAAACAAAAGGAATACCATGGATAATATCAATCTTTAATCGTGATGGTATTTCATATGAGAAATGTACTAATGGTGAATGTGAATCTTTTCGTGACCATGATTTAAATAAAAAATGTTTTGAAAGAAGCGATCTTGATAAATCAATGGATTGTGCGAGACGTTATTTATGCAAAGAAGATGAAGAAAGTTCAAATTGAACTTTTTTTTATTGTAAAAACAATGATTATTTGTTATAAGAGTAATATGAAAAAAAAGACGAAGCGCATTATTGTATCTATAACAGCAGCATTAATGATGTTTGTATATTATAACTATGATTATAAATATGTACCACAATATGAAATAGTAGGTACAAATTATAGTAGTAAAAAACCATATGCTAAGTATCGTTATGGAGATGTATATATTGTTAAAAGTGAAAAACAAATCAATAAGGATAGTAATAACCCTTATGATGTTTTTATCATTGATCAAAGAAAAAGTGCTGATCCTAATATAAAAATAATAAGTTCTTGTGAAATTAATGATAAAGATGCAAGAAATGATATTTTAGAAATATTAATGCAATATGAGAAAGATCATCCTAGTAAATGGGATCGTACTATTAAATCTTTAAGAATCGAGTGGTTTGTTCATAATTTATTACATTTCTTTAATTATAAGACGGATCATACTACAGATGTTGATTTAAATAATAATGATGAAGAAAAGTTTAAAAATGATTTTTATGGAAAAATATTAAAAATATAATTATTATCCTTGAATAAAGTATCAATAGTATGGTATAAATAATCTAGAGGTGAATGATATGGAATTTTTCAGAAAAAATGGAAAGTTTGTTGAATTAGGTGGTTTTGGCGCAGCTTTTATCTTTATGTTTTTGCCCTTTTTAACAGCAAATGTATTAGGATATACAGCTTCGGCTAATTTAATGGAAAGTCCAACAACAGCATGGGGTATTTTTTGCTTAATCTTTATTTTAGTTGGTATTGCATTAACAGTAATTAAATATTTTAAACCAGATTTATTAGATAAGTTAGGAAATGCTAAACAACCAGTAGCTGATTTTGGTGTTTTAGGTCTAGCAGGATTAATTCTATTATTTTTATTAATCGCTGGATTCTCAAACCTTGAACAATATGTTCATTTAGGTGTTGGTTTCTATTTTATGGTTTTAGCTATTGGTGCTGTAATTGCATCATGTGTAATTCAAAAATTTGTATTAAAAGGTAACGGTGCTCCAGTTGCACCAGTTGCTCCAGTACAACCACAACCAGTTATGGGTGGTCAACCAATGCCACAACAACCAGTTATGAATCCGGTACCACAACAACCTGTACAACCAGTAGGTCAACCTGTTAATCCGGTTCCAGTACAACCACAACCAATGCCACAACAACCTGCTATTAACCCAGTACCACAACAACCAGTTAACAACGGACAACCTCCAATTAATCCACAACAATAAAAAGGCTTATGCCTTTTTTTTATTGATATGAAAAATCAATTTTGATAAAATTAAGGTAGATAAACAACTTAGATAATATCAAGAAAGGAGTTAATATGGGAAAGAAAGAAAAAGAAGAAGAAATTGAACTTATTGATGATGAACCTACGGTTCCAAAAAAAGAAGAAAAAAGTGGTAAAAAATTAATAATTATTTTATTAATTGTGTTTTCTTTATTAATTATTGCACTATTGTTATATTTTTTATTTTTCAAGAAAGATGAAGAAGAGAAGCCAACCCCACCACCTACAACACCTAGTACACCAGTTAAAGAAGAAGTTACAATAACTTTTGATACTGATGGTGGAGAGAAAATTGATAGTGTTAAAATTGAAAAAGGTAAGACATCTAAGTTACCAGAACCAACTAAAGAAAATTATGATTTTAAAGGATGGTATCTTGAAGATACTTTAGTTAATGAAAATACGGTTTTTGATAAAGATGTAACCTTAAAAGCTAAATGGGAAGAAAAACCAAAAGAGGTTAAGTATTATAATGTAACTTTTGATTCTAAAGGTGGAAGTACTGTTAAAAGCATTAAAGTTGAATGTGAAAAAGAATTAAAACTTCCTAAAGCACCAACAAGAAGTGGTTATAATTTTGTAAGTTGGGCTGATAAAAATGGTAAAGTTATTTTAGATGGAGCTTTATTATCATGTGAAGATGTAACTTTATATGCCAATTGGGAAAAGGTTCCTGAAGAAAAGAAATATTATACAATAACATTTGATTCAAAAGGTGGAAGTAGTGTTAGTAGTATAAAAGTTGAGTGTGGAAAACAATTGAGTTTTCCAAAACCACCAACAAGAGAAGGTTATGAATTTGTATCATGGTATGATAAACATGGTAAAACAATCTTTGATAAAGCTTTATTATCATGTGAAGATGTAACCCTTTATGCTGATTGGAAAGAAGTAGAAAAACCTAAAAAGTATACTTGTCCAGATGGTTATGATCTTAAAGATACTACAAGATGTGTTAAATTAGTTGATTCCGAAAAATATTGTGAAAATGATTGGAAATTAGTAAATGGTGAATGTATTAATCCAAGTTCTCCAAATACTAAAGGAACAAGAACTTGTCCTTCTAAAACATATGGTGGATGGACGGGAACAGGTACATATTATGAAGCAGGAAGAGGCTACTGTGGATATGAAGAATTAACTTCATATATTGGACAAAACGATAATTGTAAGAATAATGGTGGTTCACTAGCTCCTAATAATCATTGTTATAAACATATCGAAATAGATTATAAAGTAGAGTGTGCTAATAATGAAAAAATGTTTGCTGCTCAAGTAATTGCGCCAGGAAACGGCGGTGGTTGCTATCAAGTAACATCAGCAAAGAAAAAATGTCCAGATGGATATACAAATGCTAGCGTATATGGGGAATGCGCTAAAATAGTTGATGCAACATTAGAATAAAAAGAATAATAAAGTGGAGGTGCATATGAATAAAAAAACAATTAATTATGTTATATACATAATAATTGGGTTAATTATAATCTTTGCATCTCTTTTATTATTTAGTATTATAAAAGAAAAAAAAGTTGAAGAATTAATACTTAATACACCAATTGTTAATATTGAAACTCAAGAAAGTAAAAAAATTGATGCTTATGTAAAAAATAATGAAGAAGCTATTCTTGATTATAAAACGAATGCACGTGATGTAATTAGTGTTGATAAAGATGGTAATGTTCTTGGTTTAAAAGAAGGAAATGCTATCGTAAGAATTAGTTATACAACAAAAGATAATAAAGAATTATTTAAAGAATGTAATGTTGTTGTTAAAGATAAAATTCCTCTTCAAAGTATTTCCTTAACCAAAGGTGATTTATTAATAAGTAAAGGTAGTGTATATCAATTAGAACCAATCATTGAACCTCCTGAATTTAATAAAAGATTAACATATGAATCTTTAAATGAAGATATTGTATCAGTATCTGATAAAGGTATTGTTACGGCTAATAATGTTGGTAATACAAGTGTTAATATTTCATATAATGATAAAAGTACAAGTATTAAAGTTTATGTTATAGATGAAAGTATTAATCCTCATATTACTATTATGCCAACAAGTATAAAAGTATCAAATAAAATGTCTTTAATTGTTGATGAAGAGAAGAAGATAAATTATACTTTAGAACCAGCTGACGCTGATCGTGAAAATATTATAATGTCGATTAAAGATAATGATATTATTAAAATAGAAAATGATATTGTTAAAGCTTTAAGTGTTGGTCAAACTACTATTAACTTAAAAACATATAACGACATTAATACGAATATTGATGTAACGGTTAATCCGAAAGTTAATGATTTAAGAATAACATCAAAAGAAGAATTAAAATTAAATGTCGGTAGTACAAGTATTATTACTTATGAATTAGATCCTAAAGACGTAGTAGGCGCTAAAGTATCATTTGAAAGTAGTAATCCTAATGTGGCTTCTATAAATGATGATGGTACAATTACAGGTCTATCTATTGGGGAAGCTACGATAACTATAAAATGTTCTTCAATTACGAAAACAGTAAAAGTTAATGTTGGTAATAATTATTATCAAAAGATTCATTTTATTAAACAAACAATTTCTAATAAATCTCAAGATTCAGAAGCAGGAGATGCTATTCTTCTTGAATCAAATGGTCATTTTGCAATGATTGATACGGGTTATAAAGAAAAAGTAGATAATGAATTTGTATATAATTATTTACAAAAGAAAAACGTTAAAAAGTTAGATTTTATTTTGATAACTCATGCTCATAATGATCATTATGGTGGTGCAAGTTATCTAATGAGTCGTATAAAAACGGATCGCTTATATATAAAATCTGATAATGAACTCGCATGGGTATTAGATATGGCAATTAGTAAAAAGGTTCCTGTTACATATATTGAAAAATCATTTAAAGATGGACAAGGTTTTACTTTTGATGATATGAATATTAAATTATATAATACCCAAGAGAATGGACGTAACAAAAATCTTACATCAGTCTTAGAGTTAATTGAAGTAAATGGATATAAAGTATTTCTAACAGGAGACTTACCAAGAGATGGTATTGATTATATGAATAAAGTATCTAAGATAATAGGTAAGGTTAATGTTCTTAAAATGCCACATCATGGTTATTTTGAATGTGCAATGTCAATAACAAGCGCTAAAACTTTAAATCCTGATTATGTTATAGTAACTAATAAATTTACTAAAGGAAGAACGGGCTGTTATGCTAACTTCTCTAGTAAAATACCAATTTATTATAATAAAGATTCAACAAAGAATGCGATTGTTGTTGATCTATCAAGTGATAAAATAAGAATTAGTAAATAAAGATATAGAGTTTCTATATCTTTTTTATGATATAATTTTATTATAGGAGCTAAAATGAGAAGTGTTAAATCAAAGTATTATTATGAACTCGATTTAATTAGATTGATAGCTTGTATTGCTATCTTTTTGTATCATTTAAATATTTTAAAAGGTGGATATTTAGCAGTATGTGTATTTTTAACTTTGAGTGGTTATTTATCTTGCAAATCATTATTAAATAAGGATAAATTATCTTTTAAAGATTATTATCTAAATCGAATAAAGAAACTATATATACCATTACTTGTTGTTACCTTTATTAGTATTTTTGTTATTACTTTATTTAAAAATATTATCTGGTTTAATTTAAAGCCAGAAACGACATCTGTCATCTTGGGATACAATAATTTTTGGCAAATAAATGTTAATTTAGATTATTTTGCTAAACACATTGATTCACCATTTATGCATTTATGGTATATGGGTATTCTTTTACAATTTGATCTAGTATTTCCTTTTATTTATTTGTTTTTAAAAAAGATAGGAGATAAAATTCATAAATCTATTTCCATAATTATTCCTTTTGTTTTATCAATTATAAGTTTTATTTTCTTTTATAAGATTTCTAAAACTAATATAATGAATGCATATTATAATACTTTTACAAGAGTATATTCACTCCTTTTAGGAGTAGGTTTAGCATTTATAAATCATTATTATAAAAACTATGTTATTAATAAAAAAATAATTAGTAAAATTATCTTTTCAATTTATATAACAATTTTAATATTATCTTTTATCTTTATAAATGTTAATTCTAAATATTTTATTATTAGTATGATTTTATCTTCAATTATTACTTTAAGATTAATTGATTATGGAACTTTATTTAATAAATCTAAATTAAATGTTGTTGATAAAATAGCTAAATATTTAGCAAGTATTAGTTATGAAATATATTTGGTTCAATATCCAGTTATATTTATATTTCAAAATATCAATATGAATTATTATTTTAAAGTACCTATAATAATTTTAATTACAATAATTATTTCGATGATTATTAATTATTCTTTATCAATCAAAAAAGATGAATTTAAAAAGAAATATTTAAAGATTATTTTATTAATCATTACAATGTTATTATCATTAATAGGTTTATATAAATATATAACTTCTAAAGACTATTCTAAAGATATTAAAGATTTAGAGAATGAATTATCTAATAATGAGAAAATAATGGAAGAAAGACAAAAAGAAGTTATGCGAAGAAAAGATTCCGAAGAAGAAAATTGGAATAATGTTTTAGAAGATTTAGAAAAAGCTGAAAAAGAGTTAGATAGTTATGTTAAAAATTTAAAAATAGTAGGTATTGGCGATTCCGTTATGTTAAATGCAATTAATGAACTATATAAAGTATTTCCTAAAGGATATTTTGATGCTGAAGTAAATAGAACTGAATATGAATTAAATGGATTATTAAAAAAGTTTAAAAACAACAAGATTTTAGGTGATATCATTGTTATAAATTTAGGTACTAATGGTGAATGTCCTCAAAATTGTAAAAATGAGTTTATGAAAACAATAGGTAATCGACAAGTCTTTTGGGTTAATGCAACGCATCCTGATTTTGCAAGTTTTAATCCACATATAAAAGCTTTTGCTGAAAAGTATGATAATGTTCATCTCCTTGATTGGGTATCAGCTTGTAAAGGTCATACTAAAGAATATTTAGTACATGATGGTACGCATCTAACAGGTGCAGGAAGAAAAGCTTACGCTAAGTTTGTTTATGATAGTATTTATAATTATTATTTAAACGAATTGAATAAGAAAAAAGAAGAAAAAGTATTAGAACATGAAAAAGAAGAAAAAGAAAAAATAATGTTTATTGGTAATGATTTATTATTATCAACTTCTAAATATTTAAAAGATGAATTCTCTAATTCTATTTTCGTTATAAATAAAGATTATGATTATAAAACATTACTTCTAGATTTAAATACGAAAAAAGATAATAAAGAATTATCTTATAATATCGTATTTGTATTTGATAAAAAAGTTGATATAAATTATCAAGAATTATCTTCATTATTAAAAGATTATAAATTATACTTTGTTATTTTAGATAATAATGATAAGAGTAATAATTATAATTATATTGATTTTTCTAATTACTATAATGATTATGTAATGGTTGATAAAATTCATCTAAAAGATGAAGGTAATAAGAAACTTAGTGAATTAATAATAGATGAATTAAAGAATAAATAATTGTCAAATAAATAAAAAAAGAATCGATTATATCGATTTCTTTTTAATTATATGGTAAATTTATAGTAGGAGAGGTATGGATGAATTTTAATAAAAATATATTTAGAGAATATGATATTCGAGGAGTTTATGGTGAAGAGTTAACTGATGAACTAGCTTATCATATTGGAAGAGCTTTTGGTACTAAACTTATAAGACAAAATATATTAAGTACCGTAGTAGCTTATGATAATCGACTATCAAGTGTAAATTTAGAGAGTAATCTAGTACGAGGATTAGTTGATACCGGTGTTATTGTTAAAAGAATAGGACTTGCTACAACGCCAATGTGTTATTTTGCAGCTAACTTTTTAGGATGTAATTCTAGTATGATGATAACCGCTAGTCATAATCCTAAAGAATATAATGGTTTTAAGTTTTCTTATAATGGAATTCATAATGCTTATGGCCCAGCTGTTATGGAATTACATGATATTATTGAAAAACAAGATTATGAAAATGGAACTGGTAGTATTGAAGATATTGATATAAGAGAAGCATATATTGATTTGGTAGTTAGTAAATTAAACTTTGGAAGAAAAATAAAAGCTGTATATGATTGTGGCAATGGAACAGGAAGTGTTATTGCAGGTGATATTTTTAAAAGATTAGAAGATAAAATTGAAGCAATTCCATTGTTTGATATTTCAGATGGTAATTTTCCTAATCATCATCCGGATCCTTGTGTTGAAGAAAATCTTGAAGTGTTAAAACAAAAAGTTGTAGAACTAGGTGCTGATGTTGGAGTAGGTTATGATGGAGACGCAGATCGTGTTGGCTTTGTAGATGAAAAAGGAACATTTATAGTAATGGATAAATTCCTTGCTGTTATGTGGGATTATTTATATGATAAAGTAGATAAAAAAGAATGCTTGTTTGATGTTAAATGTTCTAAAACTCTTGAAGATGAATTAAATAA
>JAEEGJ010018255.1_pt1 | contig 15700 bp, 13 predicted proteins | sample 8958761 | NCBI WGS metagenome assembly JAEEGJ01 (sample SAMN16246546, study PRJNA631951) | gut metagenome | biome: gut microbiome; feature: rumen; material: RS-attached | host: Bos | place: Iran: Karaj | collected 2018-10
ATCAACGACGGCAAGATTGTCATCAACGGCGACACCATCCAGCTGCGCCAGAACGACACGGGCAACGGCGCCAAGCATTGCCTGCATGGTGGCGGCAACACGGGATGGATGCACCAGGTGTACGATGCCGACCAGCCCAACGACACAACACTTGTACTTACCCTTGTAAGTCCTGACGGCGACAACGGATTCCCCGGTGAGGTAAAGGCAAAAGCCACATTTACCGTACTGCCTGACAACACGCTCGACATCGTGATGGAGGCAACGACCGACAAGGAGACCGTCATCAACATGACCAACCACTCCTACTTCAACCTGAACGGCGACCCCTCTAAGGAAGGCGACAACATGGTGCTCTACGTGAATGCCGACAACTACACGCCGAGTGACGCCTCCTATATGACGACAGGTGAAATCCTGCCCGTCGAGGGTACCCCGATGGACTTCCGCGTCCCCACCCCGCTGAGCCTGAACATCAACAACCAGGAGTTCGACCAGATTCGTAATGCCACAGGCTTCGACCACAACTGGTGCCTGAACACCTACAAGGACGGCAAGGGCGACGACAAGACCGTCTGCGCCACGCTCTACTCTCCCGAGTCGGGCATCTTCCTGGAGATGTTCACCAACGAGCCCGGCGTCCAGGTGTATAGCGGCAACTTCCAGGGTGTAGGCCGTGATGCCGACATCATCCGCAAGGGCGGCCTGAAGTATCCGAAGCACGTCAGCGTCTGCCTGGAGAGCCAGAAGTATCCTGACAGCCCCAACAAGCCCGAGTGGCCGAGCCCCATCGTGAAGCCGGGCGAGAACTACTACAGCCACGTGGCCTATCGCTTCTCAGTAAAATAATGCGATAACCGACTGATAACTGAACATTAAAACAATAAATCAAACAAAATGGAATCATTATCTATTTGGGAGCGAATCACCAGTTCGGGTTTCGAATCCATCGACTTTATCATTCTTGTGTTCTACCTCATCCTGTTGGTCAGCTTAGGTCTGTTCCTGAGCCGCAACAAGGACGGCAAGGAGAAGAGTGCCAACGACTACTTCCTCGCCGGTAACACGCTGACCTGGTGGGCTGTGGGTGCCTCACTTATTGCCGCCAACATTTCCGCCGAGCAGTTCATCGGCATGTCCGGAACCGGTTTCCGCGACGGTATTGCCATTGCCGCCTATGAGGTGATGGCAGCTGTCACGCTGGTTGTCATCGGTAAGTTCCTCTTGCCCATCATGCTCGACCGCAAGATTTTCACCATTCCCCAGTTCCTTCGTGAGCGCTACAACGACGGCGTAGGCCTGGCCTTCTCCATTCTCTGGCTGTTCCTCTACGTCTTCGTGAACCTGACGTCAGTAGCCTGGCTTGGCGCACTTGCCATTGAGCAGATTCTCGGTCTGCAGGGTGCCATGCTGAGCATCGGCGGCTGGGAGGTATCCATGCGTATGGTCATCATCCTGGGCCTGTTTGTCATTGCCGGTATCTATTCCATCTACGGTGGTCTGGCATCAGTAGCCTGGACGGACGTCATGCAGGTGACCTTCCTCGTCGGCGGCGGTCTGATTACGGCTTATGTTGCCCTGTCTGAGATGGGTAAGGTGTTGGGAACCGACGCCATCGGAGCCTTCTCGAAGGTATTTACCGACCTGACGACGGGCGCGCACGCTCAGGACGTACACTTCCACCTTATTATTCAGGAGAGCCACAACCCCGAGGCTTACGCCAACGTTCCCGGTATTGCCGCCGTGGTAGGTGGTGTATGGCTGACCAACCTGGGTTACTGGGGTTTCAACCAGTACATCATCCAGAAGGGTCTTGCCGCCAAGAGCATTGACGAAGCCCAGAAGGGTCTTATCTTTGCCGGTTTCCTGAAGATTTTGATTCCGTTCATCGTGGTACTTCCCGGTATCTGCGCCTACTACATCATGGGTAATGAGGACACCTTCCGTTCCATGAACCTGGCAGGTGAAATTACCGTTGCCGACGATGCCTACCCCTGGCTCATCCGTAACTTCACGCCGACAGGCATCAAGGGTCTGAGCTTCGCCGCCCTGACGGCAGCTATCATCAGCTCGCTGGCTTCCATGTTCAACTCCACCTCTACCCTCTTCACGATGGACATCTATAAGAAGTACATCAACAAGGATGCCAAGGACAAGCAGCTGGTGAACGTCGGCCGTATCACCTCTGTCTGCGCCCTGATTATTGCCCTCATTGCCGTGAAGCCGCTGCTGGGTGGTCTTGACCAGGCATTCCAGTATATCCAGGAGTACTCCGGTTTCATCTATCCGGGTATCATCACCGTCTTCGGTCTGGGTCTGTTCTGGAAGCGTGCCTCTTCGCGTGCTGCTGTGTGGACAGCCATCCTCACCATTCCCCTTGGTGTGCTGTTCAAGGTCTTCTTCCCCGAGATTCCGTTCCAGTTCCGTGCCGGTAACATCTTCATCATCCTTGTCACGTTCTTCATCTACATGAGCTACTACGACAAGAACTACGTGAAGGCCGAGCCTGTGAGCCACAAGGACAAGCTGCAGATGTACTGGTGGGCCCGTTTCCTGGGTATTGTCGGTCTGTTCTTCATCTTCTTGGCAGGTACGCTGATGGTGGTTGACTCCACGAACGCCGTAGAGAACCCCAACGAGAGCTTTGCCGACTACATGGGCGACATCGGCGTAGGTGCCTTTGTCTTCTTCGGCGTGCTGGTAGGCGTGAATGCCGTATGGCTCAGAAGTAACTACCGCGACGGTATCAAGGACCCGAAGGCCCTGCCCATCCGTCTGGATCTGTTCCGCACGTCACGTGCCTACACATGGGGCGCCATCGGCATCTGCGGCATCACCATGCTGCTCTATGCCCTGTTGTGGTAATCATCATTAATAAATATTGTTAAGCTATGACATCTTACTATAGTCAATACTCAAGGGTCTTCGTATCCGTTGACTGTATCATTTTCGGCTTCGACGAGGGCCATCTGCGCGTGCTGATAGGCAAGCGCCAGATGGACCCCGGTCGGGGTGAGTGGTCGCTCTACGGCGGATTCGTAGGTTCCGACGAGAGTGTTGACGATGCTGCCAGCCGCACGCTCTTCGAACTGACCGGCCTGCGCAACCTCTACATGCGCCAAGTGGGTGCCTTCGGAAGCATCGACCGCGACCCGGGCGAACGTGTTATCTCCATTGCCTATTGTGCGCTCATCAACGTAAAGGACTACGACGACCGTCTTCGCGAGGAGCACGGCGTGGAATGGGTCAACTACAACCAGCTGCCCGCCATGTACTCCGACCACCGTGAGATGATACGCAAGGCCCGTCGCATGATGCAGGAGAAAATCAAGACGGAGCCCATCAGTTTCCGTCTGCTCCCGAACCTCTTCACGCTCACCCAGCTGCAGCGTCTCTATGAGGCTGTCAACGGCGAGCTGGTCGATAAGCGCAACTTCCGCAAGCGCATCAAGGACATGGAGTTTATTGAGAAAACCGAACTGATTGACAAGACCGGGTCGAAACGGGGTGCCTACCTCTACCGTTTCAACAAGAACGCGTACTACGAAGACCCGACCTTCAAGCTGTAAAGTAATTGATAATAGATAAATAAAATTATGTTAGAAGAACTCAAACAGAAAGTATTCAAGGCTAACCTCGACCTGGTGAAGCAGGGCCTGGTTATCTTCACATGGGGCAACGTCTCGGGTATCGACCGCGAGAAGGGCCTGGTAGTCATCAAGCCCTCCGGCGTCAGCTATGACGAGATGAAGGCCAGCGACATGGTTGTCGTGGACCTGGAGACGGGCAAGGTGGTGGAAGGCGACCTGAACCCCTCGAGCGACACCCCCACACACCTCGTGCTCTACAAGGCATTCCCCAACATCCAGGGTGTGGTACACACCCACAGCACCTATGCCACAGCCTTTGCCCAGGCCGGCCGTGACATCCCCAACATCGGCACCACCCATGCCGACTACTTCTACAAGGACATTCCCTGCACCCGCGACATGACGGAGGCAGAGGTCAAGGGACAGTACGAGTTGGAGACGGGTAACGTCATCGTCGATGAAATCCTGAACATCCGCAAAATCAACCCCGACCACACGCCAGCCGTCCTGGTGAAGAACCACGGTCCGTTCTCGTGGGGCACGTCGCCCGACAATGCCGTCTATAACGCCAAGGTGATGGAGCAATGTGCCAAGATGGCCTTCGTGGCCTTCTCGGTCAATCCGGAACTTACTATGAACCCCCTGCTCATCGAGAAGCACTACATGCGCAAGCACGGCCCGAACGCCTACTACGGCCAGAAGGGGCAGCAGCACTAATCCGGAAGTGTGTGAGAAACAAAACGTACAAACTATTAATTACAATTAATTTTGAACAACACTAACATGAGTAAGACATTTGAGAATTTAGAAGTATGGTGGGTAACCGGAGCGCAGCTTCTCTACGGAGGCGACGCCGTCGTTGCCGTTGACGGTCACTCCAAGGAAATGGTCGAGGGACTGAACAACTCGGGCATCATCCCCATCAAGGTAGTATATAAAGGTACGGCCAACAGCTCCAAGGAAGTGGAGGACGTGATGAAGGCCGCCAACAACGACGCGAAGTGCGTGGGTATCATCACCTGGATGCACACCTTCTCACCCGCCAAGATGTGGATCAAGGGTCTGCAGGCCCTGCAGAAGCCGCTGCTCCACTTCCACACGCAGTACAACGCCGAGATACCTTGGGAGACGATGGACATGGACTTCATGAACCTGAACCAGAGTGCCCACGGCGACATAGAGTTCGGCCACATCTGCACCCGCATGCGCATTGCCCGCAAGGTGGTCTGCGGCTACTGGAAGGACGAGCAGGTACAGCAGCAGATTGCCGTCTGGGCACGTGTTGCAGCCGGTGTTGCCGATGCCCGTCAGGTGCGTTGCCTGATGTTCGGCATGAACATGAACAACGTTGCCGTGACCGACGGCGACCGCGTGGAGTTCGAGCAGCGTCTGGGCTACCATGTGGACTACTATCCCGTCAGCTCCCTGATGGAGTACTTCAAGAAGGTGACCGACGCCGAGGCCGACGCGCTTGTCGAGGAGTACAAAAAGGCATATACCATCAAGATTGACGAGAGCGGCGAGGCCGTCTATTGGGAGAAGGTGAAGAACGCCGCCAAGGCCGAGATAGCCCTGCGCCGCGTACTGAAGGACGAGGGTGCCACAGCCTTCACCACCAACTTCGACGACCTGGGCGATGCCGACATCAACGACCCGAACTTCTGCGGCTTCGACCAGATTCCCGGTCTTGCCTCGCAGCGTCTGATGGCCGAGGGCATCGGCTTCGGTGCCGAGGGCGACTGGAAGACCGCCTGTCTCTACCGCACGCTGTGGGTCATCCAGCAGGGCATGCCTACCGGCTGCTCGTTCCTGGAGGACTACACGCTGAACTTCGCCGGAAGCCAGTCGTCGTGCCTGCAGAGCCACATGCTCGAGGTCTGCCCGCTCATTGCCACCGACAAGCCCAAGCTCGAGGTTCACTTCCTCGGCATCGGCATCCGCAAGCAGCAGACCGCCCGTCTGGTGTTTACCTCGAAGACCGGCCGTGGCATCAAGGCTACCGTCGTTGACCTTGGCAACCGCTTCCGTCTCATCTCTCAGGAGGTGGAGTGCATCGAGCCGAAGCCCATGCCCAACCTGCCTGTGGCCAGCGCCCTGTGGGTTCCGCAGCCTACGTTCGAGATTGGTGCCGGAGCCTGGATTCTGGCTGGCGGCACGCACCACTCTGCCTTCTCCTACGACATCACCGAGGAGTACTGGGAGGACTTCGCCGAGATGTTGGGCATCGAGTATGTCAAGATTAACAAGGACACGAAGACCTACGAGTTCAAGCAGCAGCTGCAGAACAATGAAATGTACTATATGTTGAACAAAGCATTGAGATAAGCCTCACCCCCAACCCCTCTCCCAAAGGAGAGGGGAGTTATTAGTCAAAGATGGGTTACAGACATGAAACCGCCTCGCCTGACAGATATGATTTGCTAAAGGAATTTGCAAAGAATAACCGACGGGAGATGACCTTAAGCGAAACGATTCTATGGGAATCCTTGCGCAAAGAATTAAAAGGGTTCAGATTCCGCAGGCAGCATGCAATAGGCGACTATATTGCCGACTTTGTCTGTCTCTCAAAGAAACTGGTCATAGAAGTTGACGGAGGGTATCACGACACGCCGGAACAACAGGCAGATGACCAAATACGTACGGAAGTATTCCGACGCATGGGGTTCGAGGTCCTCCGTTTCAAGAACGAAGAAGTGAATCTTGACGTGAAGGAAGTAATACAAAAAATCAAAAAAGAACTAATCAAAATTGAAAACTATGATGAATAATAATCAAACAGCAGCGGTAACCACTCCCCTCTCCTCTGGGAGAGGGGCCGGGGGTGAGGCTAAAGCCACCATTGAGGCTGGCAAGGCCATTCTTGGTATTTAGTTCGGTTCCACCCGCATCAAGGCCGTCCTCATCGACGAGGAGAACAAGCCCATAGCACAAGGCTCCCACGAATGGGAGAATCAGTTAGTTGACGGTCTGTGGACCTACTCCACCGAGGCCATCTGGTACGGACTGCAGGACTGCTACGCCGAGCTGCGCAAGGACGTGCTGAAGCAGTACGACTGCGAGATTGAGAGCCTTGCTGCCATCGGCTTCTCAGCCATGATGCACGGCTACATGGCCTTCAACGAGCAGCAGCAGATTCTGGTGCCCTTCCGCACCTGGCGCAACACCAATACGGGCAAGGCAGCTGCCGAGCTCTCCAAGCTCTTCAATTACAACATCCCCCTGCGCTGGAGCATCAGCCACCTCTACGAGGCCATCCTCGACAACGAGGAGCACGTCAGCGACATCAAGTACCTGACCACCCTTGCCGGCTACGTCCATTGGCAGGTGACAGGCCAGTTCGTGCTGGGCGTGGGCGATGCCTCGGGCATGATTCCCGTTGACCCCGCCACGAAGACCTACGACGCCGAGATGGTACGTAAGTTCGACGAGCTCATCGCTCCCAGGGGCTTCTCGTGGAAGCTGCTCGACATCCTGCCCAAGTCGCTCAACGCAGGCGACAATGCCGGTTTCCTGACTCCCGAGGGTGCCAAGCGCCTCGACGTCAGCGGCCACCTGAAGGCAGGCATCCCCGTCTGTCCTCCCGAGGGCGACGCCGGCACGGGCATGGTAGCCACCAACGCCGTCAAGCAGCGCACGGGTAACGTGTCGGCCGGCACCAGCAGCTTCTCGATGATTGTGCTGGAGAAACCGCTGTCGAAGCCCTATGAGATGATTGACATGGTGACCACACCCGACGGTTCGCTCGTGGCGATGGTACATTGCAACAACTGCACCAGCGACATAAACGCCTGGGTCGGTCTGTTCAAGGAGTACCAGCAGCTGCTGGGCGTCCCCGTTGACATGAACGAACTCTACGGCAAGCTGTTCAACAAGGCCCTGGAGGGCGATGCCGACTGCGGCGGCCTGATGGCCTACAACTACGTGAGCGGCGAGCCTGTTACCGGACTGGCTGAAGGCCGTCCCATGTTCATCCGCTCTGCCAACGACCGCTTCAACCTGGCCAACTTCATGCGCAGCCACCTCTACGGAGCCATCGGCGTGCTGAAGATAGGCAACGACATCCTGTTCAAGGAAGAGCAGATCAAGGTGGACCGCATTACCGGTCACGGCGGTTACTTCAAGACGGCCGGCGTCGGTCAGCGCATGCTGGCAGCAGCCCTCAACAGCCCCATCTCCGTCATGGAGACGGCAGGCGAAGGCGGCGCATGGGGCATCGCCCTGCTGGCCGGCTACCTGAATAACAAGAACGGCAAGTCGCTGGCCGACTATCTGGAGGACGTGGTCTTCGCCGGCAATACGGGCGTCAGCATCGCCCCGACGCCGGAGGACGTTGCCGGTTTCGAGAAGTACATTGCCAACTACAAGCAATGCCTGCCCGTAGAGCAATGTGCCGTTGACAACAAGAAATGAACCACCGTCCCGTCATCCTCTCCCTCTTCCTGCTCCTGAGCATACCCTTGTGTGCCCAGGAGCGGAAGCCTTGGGTGCTGCGTGTCCTACGTTCGGTAGCCGACTACATCGACTCCTCGGCCGTCAGGGGCATTGACCAGCGCTACATCCAGGTGCCTGAGAAACCGTGGGCCGTCATGGTGAAGTATCATGTCAACGACATGGACATGCGGTCCCTGTCGAGCATGAGCGAGGAGCACATGGCCGAACGGGGAGAGACGGGCGACTTCAACTGGGAGACGGTCTTCCAGCCGCGTTCCGAGTCGTCCATCGGCGCATGGATAGGCTACCGCGGCTACGGCCTGGGCTACAGCTACTCGTTCCGCCGCAGCCAGGGGCGCAACTTCTCCATCGGCATGACGGGCGCCAACTACGGCCTGAACCTCCGCACGCGCCGGTTCAGGACCAACCAGATAGACGTCAACATCTGGGGACACGACGAGGACGGCGCCTTCGAGTTCAACAACCTGCCTGCCCAGACGTGGGAGGACATCAAGGTCAAGACCGCCATACTCGACGGCTTCTACATGTTCAACAGCAAGCGGTTCTCCTATGCTGCCGCCTACGACCAGTCAACCATCCAGGTGCGTTCTGCCGGTTCGTTCATGCTGGGACTCATGTGGTTCCAGACGTCGCTGGACTACTCAGCCCGCCAGAACGCACTCTTCATCCAGAGCATGGGCGACATCGGGCGCATCAAGATACACGAGGGGAGCATCGGCGTGGGCTACGCCTACAACTGGGTGCCCGTGCGCAACCTGCTCATCAACGTGACGGCCATGCCCATGGTGGCACTCTACAACCGCACGAAGATATACCGCTACGACTCCAACTACGACCTCTTCCTGAAACCCGACGAGGTGTCGCCCACGGGAAAGAAGCACGTGGACTACGACTTGAAATGGCTGGACGACATCACCATCGAGGAGACCGGCACGGCAGTCAAGTACGGCAAGGTGTCGCTCAACATCGACGCCCGCGTGTCGGCAACCTACAACATGGGACGCTTCTTCGTCAACGCCTACGGACAGGTGAACCACTACCACAACAGCATCGAGGGCAACACCCTCAAGTTGACCGACTGGTACGTGAACGCAGCGCTGGGCTACCGCTTCTGACAGCAAGCGACAAGTAAATAACTAAAAACAATATCAACAATGAAAAAACTACTATTGACAACCGTTGTGGCTATGGCAACGGCGGCGGCTTCGGCACAGACCGTCACGGCAACCATTCATGCCGACCAGGGCAAGTACAAAATCAACAGGGAAATCTACGGACAGTTCTCCGAACACCTCGGCACCTGCATCTACGGCGGACTGTGGGTCGGCGAGAACTCACCCATCCCCAACATCAACGGCTACCGCAAGGACGTCTTCGAGGCCCTCAAGGCCCTCAAGATCCCCGTGCTGCGATGGCCGGGCGGCTGCTTCGCCGACGACTACCACTGGATGGACGGCATCGGCCCCAAGGACCAGCGCCCGTCGCTGCGCAACAACAACTGGGGCGGCACCATCGAGGACAACTCCTTCGGCACCCACGAGTTCCTGAACCTCTGCGAGATGCTGGGCTGCGAACCCTACATCAGCGGCAACGTAGGCTCCGGAACGGTCAAGGAAATGGCACAATGGGTGGAGTACATGACCTCCGACGGCGACACGCCCATGGCACGCCTGCGCCGCCAGAACGGCCGCGACAAGGCATGGCACGTCAAGTACTTCGGCATAGGCAACGAGGCCTGGGGCTGCGGCGGCAACATGACACCCGAGTACTACAGCGACGAGTTCCGCAAGTTCAACACCTACCTGCGCGACTACACAGGCAACAAGCTCTACCGCATAGCCTCGGGAGCCAGCGACTACGACTACGACTGGACCAAGGTGCTGATGGACAAGGTGGGCAACCGCATGCAGGGCATCTCCCTGCACTACTACACCTGCTCCGGATGGGAAGGTCCGAAGGGCTCTGCCACCCAGTTCGACAACGACCAGTACTACTGGGCCCTGGGCAAGTGTCTGGAGATTGAGGAGGTCATCAAGAAACACAAGGCCATCATGGACGAGAAAGACCCCGAGGGCAAGGTAGGACTGCTCGTCGATGAGTGGGGCACCTGGTGGGACGAGGAGCCGGGCACCATAGCCGGACACCTCTACCAGCAGAACGCGCTGCGCGACGCCTTCGTGGCAGCCCTCTCGCTCAACGTGTTCCACAAATACACCGACCGCGTGAAGATGGCCAACATCGCACAGGTGGTCAACGTGCTGCAGTCCATGATACTGACCGACCAGGAAGGCACGGGCCACATGGTGCTCACCCCGACCTACCACGTGTTCGAGATGTACACCCCGTTCCAGGAGGCCACCTATCTCCCACTCGACCTCGAGAGCGAGGTGATGGCCGTCAGCAGGGGCTACTACAAGGTGAAGAAGAAGGCTATGGACGAGGGCTACCGCCCCTGCCCCATGCTCTCCGCCTCGGCAGCCAAGACGCAGGACGGCAGCATCGTGCTCGCCATCACCAACGTGTCGCTCGACAAGGCGCAGACCATCAGTTTCAACATCGACGGCTACACGGCAAAGACCGTCAGCGGCCGCATCCTCACCTCCAAGCGTGTTGACGACTACAACGACTTCCAGCATCCCGCCGTCGTGGCACCTGCCGACTTCAAGGATGCCAAGCTGAAGAAGGGTGTGCTGACCGTCAACATGCCTGCCAAGAGCCTGGTGGTGCTGACGCTGAAGTAACAAGAAGTGTTTGGCCTGAATCCATTTTTTCAGGCCAAACACTTGTATATGCAAAGGATTTTTTGTACCTTTGCACCCTCTTTTACCAAAATATAATTTCAGGACAACAATATGATACATACCTTACTTCATAAAGGTTCGTTTAAAGTGTTGAGGCAGAGGGATTTCTCTCTACTGCTACTTGCTGTGTTCTTAACGTTTTTTTCCTGTTCAGACGGTGACAGCCCTGCTGGGAATGCCGAAGAACCGACTCCCTCCATGGTCAAGACTACCTGCAACTTGTCGGTGGCAGCCCACAAGCAGGGGGTGGGAAACTTGACCTTCAGCAAAGACGAAGAGGTAACAGCGTACGTACAGGAAGACAACCGCTCAACCCGCGTGGGCAGTCTGAAAGCCCAGAATAGCGGTTCTGACGTGGTGCTCAGCGGCGAACTGTACATCAGCGATGAGCAGCAAACGTTGCTGACGACAGGCGGAAAACTCTCGTTGCTGCTGGTCAGCGGTAATGCTGCCTGGGACGTCAGTACGCAGGACGGCACGCTCGCCTTTCTTTCCGGCAACCAGCTGCCGCGTACCACCCGTCTCACCGTGACGGGCGTGTCCGGTAGCCAACGGACGCTGGTTGCAGAGGAACCGTCGTGCGTGTTGCGTAGTGTGCTATCGGTGGTTCATTACCAGCTGAAGGACCGGCAGGGGCATGACATTCAGGCCAGTCGTATCACCATCTCGTCAGCTGACAATGATGGTGAGAGGCTTGTGATAAGTGGCGACGTGTTGGCAGACGAGGTGCAAACCGGCACGCTTGACCTGGTGCTTGCTGAACCCCAGAGTGAGGTGTGGCTTGCATTTGCTAACCGTGATGCACAGGCAGCCCCCTATACCGTGACGGTATATACTGACACAGAGGTATTCAGCACACATCTGGAGCAGGTTGTACTTGCTGCGGATGGCAGCAATGAACGGACGCTGGTCATGGATGCCATCAGCCAGGCTGCCATTGTGAGCGAGAAAACCTACGCGCTCTATCCGCAACTCAAGAACCTGAACTTCGTCTATCCCTCGAAGGGACCTTTCGGTGAGCCCGTCATGCTTTCGGGCACCATCAGCATGGGGCATAATATGCAGCCTACGACGAAGGCAAACGGTTTCCTGCTCTATAACCACTACACCGTGTGTCAGGCAGACGAATGCCCGTCAAGGGGAAAGCTTGACATGCAGAGCCTCATTTACCAGGTGGCACCCAACAGCCGTTTCATCATCGTGTCGGCCGACCATTACGGCTTCGGACAAAGTGGGGACAGGATGCAGGCCTACTGCGTGGGGAGCGCCAACGCACGGGCATCGCTCGACGCCCTGACGGCAGCCCGCCAGCTACTCGCCGAACGGGGCTACACCTGGGGCGACGACCTGCTGAACGTAGGCTATTCGCAGGGAGGCCAGACCACCATGGCGGTGTTGCGGTTAGCCACCGAGGAGTATCCGTCAGTCCGTTTCACGCGCACCATGGCAGGCGGCGGCCCTTACGACTTAGGTGCCACTTACCGCCAATACCTGACCGACGGCAAGGTGAAGATGCCATCGGTGGTGGTCAACATCCTCTTAGCATACAATGAGTTCTTCCGCTTAGGCATAGGACGCGAGGAAATGTTCGTGGGTTCCGCGCTGACGCACATAGACGACTGGTGGCTGAGCAAACAATACACCACGTCGCAGATAGACCGGTTCGTGGGCAGCAGCATTGGCCAGTTCGTGTCGGAACCGTTGTGCGACCTGGATTCCAACATGGCCCAGCGCATGATGCAGGCGTTAGAGCGTGAAAACCTCTGCAGCGGCTGGAAACCGAGGCCCGATGAGCACATTCTGTTGCTGCACCATGAGGACGACGAGATAGTGCCGGTGGTGAACACCCGCAACATGTACGACTTCCTGAAGCAGCAGGGCGTTGAAGACGTTGAGCTACAGATAGGCAACTTTTTCCCCTTGGGCTTTTCCGACCATGTCAGTGGCGCGGGGATGTTCTTGACAAAAGTAGGATTATGGATACGCGAACATTATTAATCTATATAGCTGCCAAAATCTCAGGTAATGAACTCCCTTATCTCCCCAGATGTTGAGCAAATGTGAAACTTAAATAACCAATATTTTTATAATTAAAATGATTGTTTTTACTATGATGAAAAGAAGAATCAGCCTTGCACTCCTCCTTCTCACTTGTGTATTGAGCATTCAAGCGCAGAAGGTGGAAGGAGGCGACAAAAAAGTGAAACGCATCCAGTTCGACTGTGAGCAAGTAACAATTGTCTATGACGACGACACCAAGGACGCGGCAGTACAACAGGCGGTCATCGTGAAAGACGAGACAACCGCTGTGAAGAGTGCCGAGAAAGTCAGCCAGCCCTCAGAGCGCCGCTGGTACGCTGTTGACGGTCGTACAATGTCGTCGGAACCCCGTGGCACACAGCGCGGTATCTATGTAGTGAGAGAACGTGACGCAGTTCGTAAAATCATTAAAAAGTAAGCCGTATGAAGAAGATATTTTTACTCCTGTTAGGCATGGTGTCCCTGCTTACAGCAGAGGCTAAAGTCATCAAGATTACCCTGGCCGACGGCTCCGTGAAGATTTTTACCAGCAGTCAGCTCTCAGCCATCGACTTCAACGAAGACGGCACGCTGAGCCTCACCACCTACGATGGTGAGACGTTGCCTCCCTTAGACGGAAAGTTTGAAATGATAGAGATTGGCGACGATGCTGCCATCAGCGACATCTACCCCGACAACCTGAGCTTCAACATCGATGCCGACGGCGTTCCCGTTGACCTCAATTCAGAACGCTCCATTGTCAAGGTAAACTACGTCTATCCCAGCACCGACCCCTTCGGAGAGGCCATCACGCTGAGCGGTACCTTGCTCATTCCTGATGAAATATGGAACGGAGAGGCCAAGAGCGAGGGCATTCTGATGGTAAACCACTACACCAAGTTCCACCGCGACGAGGCTCCCACCATCTCTAACGGCGAGCTGGAAAACATGCTGCTGGCCAACCCCCTGAAACCTAACTACATCATCGTGGAAAGCGACTTCTACGGTTTCGGAGCTACCGTGCGCTTCCAGCAGGCCTTCCTGCAGGGACTTGCCAATGCACGCGCCTCGCTCGACGGACTGCTGGCAGCCAAGTCGCTGCTCGATGATCTCGGCTTCGACTACGGCCCCCTGTGCTTCAACATTGGTTACTCCAGCGGCGGCTTCGACGCCCTGGCCGCCCAGAAGCTGCGCGACATGGAGTATGCCGACCGCATATCGTTCGACAAGACCTTCTCTGGCGGCGGCCCGTCAGACGTTGCCGAGGCCTACCGCCAGTATGTCATCAAGGACCGCACCGCCTACAACGCCGTGCCCCTGCTGCTCATGGTGTCCACCAACGAGACCCAGAAGCTCAACCTCGAGTACAAAGACGTGTTCCAGCCTGAAGTAGCCAGCCGCATTGACGAGCTCATCTTCTCGAAGAGCTACTCCTCGTGGCCCGTCTGCGACGAGATTGGCCGCGACAAGCTGGTTTCTGAAATCCTTTCGGGCCCATACTGCGACCTGAACTCCACAGAGAGTCAGTCCATTCAGCAGATTCTGAAGGAATTCAACCTGACCAACGACGACTGGTCGCCCGACCCCTCACAGCGCATCTTCCTGTTCCACTCACGTGGCGACGACTACGTGCCCATTGAGAGTGCACGCCCCATGGTGGCCTTCCTCAAGTCGAAGGGCATGGAGCCCAGCATCATTCCCGGCAGAACCAATTTCCAGACCAACTTCGTAGTCCGTAACATGGGTCACCTGTCGGCCACGCTCATCTACTTCGTGCAGACCCTGTCAGCCATACAGGCCTGGCCGAAGATGTACACCGACAACGAGCTAAACCCCATCTATCAGGAACTCGTCGGTGCCGATGTTGACATTGTAGGAACCCTACGCCAGCTCGATGACATGGGCTTCGACTGCCGTGCCGTCATCCGCCAGATTCAGGAGCGCTTAGCCGACATCGGCGGGAGCGACGTTACCCAGGACATCGACCTGTTACAGCTTACAGACGACGTGCTCAACAAGATGGGCTACACCAAGGAAGAGCTTGCCGAAATGGCAGAAGACTCCGGTCTGAACATTTCACAGTTGATTGTTGACTTCCTCATCTACCTCTACGAGCAGCCTGCCGACAATGGCAACGGTGGAGCCCCCGCCATGCAGGCACTAAACCGTGCAAGCAGCGTGCTTGACGCACCGCTCACACCCGCTGACGAATATAAGCAGCAGCTGCGCGACTGGCTGAAAGCCTATTAAGCCCTCCTCCCCTAATAATAGGTATGAACAGGGTTCACCTTCGGAAAGCAGGTGAACCCTGTTCATATTTTGAGTGCACACCGAGTGCACACCGGAACCGACCGCGTGTGCACTCTGTCGTTCTTTACACGCTGAATGCCTGCTGAGTGCTTGATGTTGTAGGCGCACTCCAGCCACATATCGTAGCCGGATGCATAGAGATAATTGCATAGGCCGATACTGTAGCCGCCGGTGTTCTCTCCACAAAAGAGCCACAGGTCAGCTGTAAGGTCCTCCGCATGAGTCTTCACCCACTTCACCAGATGACGGAAGCCCGATGTCTTGTTGTCAAACATTTCGTGCACACTGGGGGCACATTCCTTCAGTCCCTCTGCCTGAATGAGGGTCGCATCAAACTTTTCTTTCGAGAAATCGATGCCGATAAAGATTTTTTTCATACCTTTGTACCGTTAAAAAATGAAGGAATTGGCCAATAGTTGTCTGGTCTTGGACTCTAAATAGGCTCTTATGCCACTGGCATTCTATCTGGACTTTGCAACTAAACAGGAAGGACTGAGGCGGTTCACAGACTCTAAGGACTGCAGACCC
>JAEEGJ010018258.1_pt1 | contig 15696 bp, 13 predicted proteins | sample 8958761 | NCBI WGS metagenome assembly JAEEGJ01 (sample SAMN16246546, study PRJNA631951) | gut metagenome | biome: gut microbiome; feature: rumen; material: RS-attached | host: Bos | place: Iran: Karaj | collected 2018-10
AGTGGGGCGAAAGCCGCCTGATGAACTAATCCTTCGGAAAACACAACCAAAAGAAAGATAGCCTGAGCATTGCGCCACAGGCTATCTTTTTTTATCCCAAATCGGTCGTTAGGGTTTATGCCAGATTAGTATTTGTTTCGAGCAGATTGGCCGCATCGCTGTCGAACGTTGCGTAAAGCGAGAGCAGAGGAAACTTGCTTGCTATGCCGAGCCACAGCAACGTCAACGAAGTTAAGGCGTAGCGGGCTACGGCGAGACAGAGATGTGGACAAGATGCCGAACGTTACCAAAGGCGAGAGCAGAGAAAGCTTGCTTGCTATGCCGAGCCCAAGTAACGTCATGGAACATAAAGAAATGCTGATATGGCATAAAGAGACCCTAATAAGCGAGAAAGAATATACACGTCGGTCTAATGACCGATTTGGGTTAAATCTTCAGGGGTCGAGGGCTGTTACGGAGGCTGATTTGGTCATTTGGGAACTGGTTTTGACGGTTTGGGGATGAGGCATGCCCTCGTTGCTGAATAATGTGTGTACTTTTGCATCCGCAAAAACTGAAGAAAATGAGACGTACATTCATTATCACAATCCTATTGCTTTGGTCGCTTACGGCGACGGCACAGCAGCTCACCCTGCAGCAGTGCCACTACCTTGCCACGCAGTGCAACCCCACGCTCAAGGCGGCGCAGGAACGCATTGATGCCGCCGATGCCCTGCTGGACATGGCGTTCTGCCAATTTCTGCCCAAAGTGGATGCCCTCGGCACCTATGTGTGGAATGAGAAAAGTATTCACCTGCTCAGCGACCAGCAAGCGAATGACATCAACCACATAGGCACCACCGTCGAGAACGACATTGAGAACAGCCTTGATGACTTCTTGGCTTCGCTGGGTGTCACCAGCCCCACTTTGGCACAGCATGTTGTGGAAAGTCTAGGAGGCATGCGTCTGGAAGAAAATCTGAACAATATGGGGCGGAAGGTGACCGACGCCATGAATATTGACATGCACAACATACTGGCAGGGAGTGTCACCGTGGCGCAGCCGCTCTACCTTGGAGGCCGACTGTCGGCTCTCTACCGTTCGGCTCAGTATAGTTGCGACATGCAGCAGGCGTTGGGCAACAAGGTATACGACGGACTGCTGATTGCCGTTGACGCTGCCTACTGGCAGTATATTTCGCTCCTACACAAGCAGCAACTGGCACAGCAGTACTACGACTTGTTGCAGAACCTCGACAGCAATGTGGTGGCGATGGTGGATGCCGATGTTGCCACCCGTGGCGATGTGACCAAGGTGCGTGTGAAACTGAACGAAGCACGCATGAACCTGACCAAGGCGGACTGCGGGCTGGAGTTGGCGCGGTTGGCACTGTGCCAGATATGCGGACTGGACCCTAACGGCGACTATGTGTTTGTTGAGGACAGCACGATAGTGACCTACAGTCCGCTAGCGCATATAGACATGGAAAAGATCTGTGCCGCCCGCGATGATTACCGCGCGCTTTGCGATGCGAAAGGAATTGCCGACCAAGGCGTGCGCCTGGCTCGTGCGGGGTTGTTGCCCAACGTGGTGGCAACAGGCTCGTACGTGGTGAGCAACCCCAACCTGTATAACGGTTATCAAAACAACTTTGGCGGAATGTTCACGGCGGGTGTGGCGGTGAACATTCCGCTGGGCCATCCAGGCGATATCTATGCCCTCAAAGCTGCCAAGCACAAGCGTGCCGAAGCGGCCTACCAGGTAGAGGAGTCGAAAAACCTCATCAGGCTGGAGGTGAACCGCCTGAACCATCAGTTGAAGGTGGCAAACCTAAAACTGCAGCAGGCCGAGAGCGACCTGGACAATGCAGAAGAAAACTTGCGGCTGGCAGACGAGTCGTTCAAAGCCGGGGTGGTGAGCAGCACCGACCTGATGGCAGCGCAAACTGCCTGGATGAAGGCAAAGACCGAAGTGCTGGATGCCGAGATAGAGTTGCGGCTGGACCACCTCTATTTGATGCAGGCAACGGGCGAATCGACGTTGACAGTCAATGGATAATGTATAACTCTTACTATTTTAGATATGAATAAGGAACAAAAAAATCTATGGCTGGGTATTGGAGTGGTCATAGCAGTGGTGGCGGTGGTGGCAATAATAGGCATCTTTGCCCTCCAGCCTGAGCCCGAAATGATTACTGGCGAGGTGTGCGCCGACGAATATCGTGTTGCGAACAAGGTGCCCGGACGTTTGAGCACCCTCTTTGTGGAAGAGGGTCAACAAGTGCGCGCTGGCGATACGCTGGCTTATATCCGCAGTCCTGAGGTGGATGCCAAGATGCAGCAGGCGAGAGCCGCACGCGCCGCCGCCACCGCACAGAGCAGCAAGGCACAGAACGGTGCCCGAGAACAACAGGTGGCATCGGCCTACGAGATGTGGCAGAAGGCTGAGGTGGGCGTTGATATTGCCAAGAAGTCGTACGACCGTGTGCAGCAACTGTATGACAAGAAGGTGGTGTCGGCACAGAAACGTGATGAGGCTGAGGCACAGTACAAGGCTGCTGTGGCAACCTCGAATGCCGCCAAATTGCAGTATGAGATGGCCCGCGAGGGGGCGCAGAACGAGGACAAGGAAGCCGCCAATGCATTGGTGCAACAAGCACAGGGTGCCGTGTGGGAGGTGGAGGCGTATGTGCAAGACCGCTATCTGTTGGCACCTTGCGACGGAGAGGTGGCTGAGATTTACGCCAAGCGCAGTGACTTGATTGGCACGGGCTCGCCCGTGATGTCGATCCTGGACATGAGCCATGTGTGGATTTCGGTGAGTGTGCGCGAGGATATGATGGGCGACTTGCGTGTGGGTGCGTTGGCCGAGATAAGAATTCCGGCCTTGGGCGAACAAACTTACACTGCCCGTGTGACCTATGTCAGGGCAATGGCATCGTATGCGGTGTGGCGTGCCACCAAAATCAATGGGCAGTACGATGTGAAGAGTTTCGACGTGAAGCTGGTGCCGCAGGAGCCTATTGAAGGTCTGCGCCCCGGCATGACGGCAATTGTTGTGAAATAGGTGAATTGGATGATGCGTTGTATGGTTGGTCAGGCTAAACACGTTGAGAATGATGAAAGCCTTTTATAGTTCGCTAAGGCGTGAGTTGCACCGTATACGCTACGAGGGTCAGAGCCGTTATTTGATTCTGACCACGTTGGGCGTGGTGTTCTGCTACGTTTTTTTCCTCACGCTGATGGAGGAGGGGCAGCCACAGCGGTTGCCCATTGCCATAGTGGATGAGGATGGCAGCTACCTTTCGCGACGGCTCTGCCATGAGATTAATGCTACGCAGGGTGTGAGGGTGGTGGCGGTGTATGGCAGCCACGCCGAAGCCCGCCGAGCCATGCAGCGGCAGGAGATATATGCTTTTCTGGAAATTCCCGAAGGCACTTACGACGAGTTGCTGTCGTTCACCCGCCCACATATTGTGCTGTATAGCAACAATGCCTACCTGCTGAGCGGAGCGCTGAGCTACCGCTCGTTGGCAACGATAAGCAAGCTGGCATCGGGCGCTGTGGAACGCGAGGTGCTGCGCAAGAAGGGGTATGGCGAGAGGCAGATAATGGGACTGATTCAGCCCATTGAATTGGACAGCCACCTCATAAGCAATCCCACGGCCAACTACCAGCCCTATGTGCTAACCACCATGCTGCCCGGCATGCTGGGCTTGATGGTGTTGCTGCTGACGGTGTATATGGTGGGAAAAGAACGCAAGAGTGGCACGCTGGCCGAATGGCTTGGCCAACAGCCCTATGCTGCCCTGCTGGGCAAAATGGCACCCTACACCCTATGGTTTGCTGTGCTGGGTGTAGTGGGGAACATGGTGCTGTTTGGCTGGTGCCATTTTGAGCTGCATGGCAGCTTTGGATGGGTGGTGCTGTTCACCTTGCTGCTGGTGCTGGCCATGCAGGCGACGGGTGTATTTCTTGCGGGGATGATTGCCGAGCCGCATTTGGCCACCTGCTTTGCCGCCATCTATGGCACTTTGGCATTCACCATGGCGGGTTTTTCCTATCCTGTCAGCAGTATGCCGCCCGCGCTGCAGGCGTTGAGCCAACTGTTTCCACTGCGCCATTATTATAAGGCAGTGTCGGGGGTGTCGCTGTTTGGTTGTGGAATGGATATTTGCTGGGTGCAGGTGTGCGGGTTGTTGCTGTTTTGGATAGCGGGTGTGATAGGGCTATGGCGTTTGGTGAGTGATGTTAGAATAAAAAAATGATGAGGTATGAAACTGTTGAAGGATTTATGGGATATTTTTGTCATTGAGGTGAGGCGTGTGCTACACGACAAGGGGGTGGTGCTGATTTTTTTTATAGCCACGCTGATCTATCCGTTGATATTTGGAGCGATATATAAGAACGAGATGGTGCGCAATGTGCCAGTGGCGGTGGTGGATGAGTCGCGCAGCGAGGCTAGCCGACGCTTTATACACAAATTGGATGCCACTCCTGAGATGAATGTGATGTACCATTGTACGACGATGGCGGAGGCGCGCCGCCTGATGCAGCAGAGGCGCATCAACGGCATAGTGCTTTTCCCGCACGACTACGGCTACCGGCTGGCGAGCAAGGAGACCGCCCGTGTGTGCCTTTTCTGCGATATGAGCAGCTTTTTGTATTACCGCAGCGTACTGTCGGGTGCCAGCGCGGTGCTGGTGGACGAGATGGAGCAGGTGCAGTTGGAGCGTTATGCGTTGGCAGGCATCACGGGTGAGGGTGCCGACGATTTGGTACAGCCAATCCCGTACGACGATGTGAAGCTCTATTCCCCTGCGGGTGGATTCACCAGCTTCTTGGTGCCGGCACTGTTGGTGCTGGTGATTCATCAGACGCTGTTTCTGGGTATTGGCATTCTGTTTGGCACCACACGTGAGGACCGACAAACGATGCGCGTCATCCCGCCACATCTGCGCAACGAGGGTCGCCCCCGCGTGGTGATGGGTCGTGCGTTGGCATATATGTGTCTGTATCTGCCCGTGGTGGCTGTCGATTTGGTGCTGATGCCACACCTGTTCGGTCTGCCGCATATTGGGAGTCTGGGCACGCTCTGCCTCTTCTTGCTACCGTTTATGTTGGCGACCACTTTCTTCTGCATGACGGTATGCAGTTATGTTCGCGAACGTGACACGGGGATAGTTACCTGCATTTTCTTCAGTGTGGTGTTGTTGTTCTTGTCTGGAGCCGTTTGGCCTTCCTGCAATATGCCCAGTTTCTGGCGGTGTTTCTCCTATCTGTTCCCCTCCACCCACGGCATACAGGGTTATATCCGCATCAACACGATGGGTGCCACGCTGGAGCAGGTGAAGTTTGAGTACCTGATGCTATGGCTCCAGACGGCACTCTATTTCGCAACCAGCTGCCTGTGTCTGAGGATAGAGAAGAAATTTAAGATAGGATAATAAAAGGGGTGTTACGACGTTATGGATGGCATGATACCTACTCCCAAACCTATTCTCTCGGCTTTGTCGCCCCTGCGTATGGCACATCCGTTCAAGCCCCGTAACGCGGCGTTGTTGGCGGTGGTCACCAGTGTCATACTGACGGGTATTGTTCATATTGACGACCTCCGTTTCAGCCAGTACACCCCCTTCTCTGCGTCGCACACACTCTTCACGTTTATCCATCTGCTGCTACTCACGCTGTTGCTCTACGGATATTGTTTCAGGCTCTTCCGACGGCTGACGCGCGACGGCGAGGCGAATGCCACCGCTCGGACCACGGTGTGGGCAATTGTGGGGACGCTTGTCATCGCCTTCGTGTTCAGCATCGCCTCCATGTGGGTGGGCGCGCATGTGTTTCCCTCTTTAGGTATTGATGCACGTATCGACATCAGCCTCATCAAGGATGGATTTGTGGCGTTGAATGTTATTTTGGTAACGATACTGCTATCCAACCTCACCCGCCACCAGCAGCAGGTGCTGGAGGAGGAGCGGACGCATACGGAGAGCATTCAGACCCGATATGATGCGTTGGAGAAGCAGATAGACCCGCATTTCTTGTTCAATTCGCTCAACACGCTTGATGGATTGATTGGCTATGACGACAGCCGTGCTCACGACTATTTGCATCAGTTGGCACAGTCGTACCGCTACATCATGCAACAGCAGCGGTTAGTGACGTTGGCGGACGAGATGCGCTTCACCGACAATTTTATCGCCATGATGCAGATACGCTATGGCAACAACTTGCGGGTTGACAAGCACATCGAGACGAAATACCTTTCTGCCCAAGTGGTGCCTATCAGCGTGCAGCTGTTGGTGGAAAATGCCTTGCAACACAATGTGGTCAGCGACCGCCATCCGCTCACAGTCACTGTGAAGACGGTGAGTCGGAGTGGGGAGGATGGTGGTAGTCGGTTGGGTATCATGGTGTCAAACCCTTTGCAACCAAGGAGCGATGCCGACGATAGCGCGCATGGCAGTATCGGTCTCAGCAATCTGAGCCAGCGATGCCAACTTGTGTTGCATCGCGATATTGATATTAGGCAGACGGGCGCTACCTTCGAAGTGGAGATACCCCTAGAACTAAAGATTAAAGATTAAGATCTAGACATGTCTACAGCATTAATCATAGAGGATGAAAATTTGGCAGCGCAGCATTTGATGCGCCAGCTGGGTACGGCGGCTCCCGATATGCGGGTGGCAGAGGTTTTGCAGACGGTGGAGGAGTCGACGGAGTGGTTCCGCTCTGTTGAGAGTTGTTCGCCTCCGTCTAATGGTGTTCAACCCGATGTGGTTTTCATGGATATTCATCTCGCCGATGGGCTGGCATTCCGCATTTTCGACCAAGTGAGGGTTCCCTATCCTATTATCTTTACTACCGCCTACGACCAGTATGCCCTTCAGGCCTTTCAGGTGAACAGTATCGACTATCTGCTTAAGCCAATCAATATTGACGATTTGCACCGTGCGCTCGATAAACTAAGGCAGCGCACCGCGTCGCCTTCTTCCGACGACGATCTGCGCCGAGCATTGGAGATGCTCAGCCAGCATTATCGCCAATACAAGAAGTTTTTCCTTATTCCGGTGCGCGACAAGTTGGTGCCACTTGCGGTGGAGCAGATTGCCTGCATCTATTTGGATAATAAAAATTCAGTGGCACTTACCGTCGACGGACATGTGCACCCCCTCGACAAACCCTTGGAACAGATAGCTGCCCAGCTCGACCCTCGTCGTTTCTTCAGGGTGAACCGCCAATATATAGTTGCGCACGATGCCATCAAGGATATATCGGTGTGGTTGCTGGGCAAATATTCCATCCGTCTGACGGTCGACACACCCGAGCGTATCGTGCTGCCCAAGGCTAGAGTGTCGGAGTTTAAGGATTGGTACTGTCAATGATGATGGTGACTGGCCCGTCGTTGACTAATGCCACCTGCATGTCGGCACCGAATTGGCCTGTGGTGATAGGCTTTCCAAACTCTTGTTCCAGCCGTGCGATAAACTTCTCGTACATCGGTATGGCCACATCGGGCTTCGAGGCGCGGATGTAGCTGGGACGGTTGCCCTTCTTGGTGCTGGCCATCAGAGTAAACTGGCTCACCAGCAGTATGCCGCTATCCGCCACCTCGGTGATGGGCAGGTTCATCACACCGTCGGCATCGTCGAAGATGCGTAGGGCGACAATTTTGCGGCACAGATAGTCAATGTCTTTGTCGCTGTCGGCATCCTCTATGCCCAGCAGTATCATCATTCCGGCACCAATAGCCCCTTTGACAACGCCTCCGATGCTGACGGAGGCCTCAGTACAACGTTGGATGACTATTCTCATATTATTTCATGTTATGTAACGATTAAAAATAAGGTGTAACGATAAGTGAAAATTAAAAAGGGGAGTTAAATGGGGAGTAAAAAAGGGAGTAAAAAGGGGAGTTAAAAGGGGAGTAAAAAAGGAAGTTAAAGAGGACAATACATTCTGCAACAATGTTGTAGACAAACGTATTGTCCATTTTAACTACCACTTTAACTTTCTTTTTAACTCCATATTATTCAATTTATTTTTGTGACCTGTGACCAGATATATAGTGACCTGTGACACGAGCGCTTTCTTATCACTGATCACTGGTCACAGGTCACAAAAAATTACGACACTATTGTCAGTTTCGCAAAGGCGAGCAGCAGAGTCTTCTGACCCACACCCTCAAAGAATACGATGGCTTTTCGGTCTTTGCCAGCTCCTTCGCACGAGAGCACTTTGCCCGTACCAAACTTGTCGTGGCGTACGGTCATGCCGGGCTGGATGGCATTGATGGCTTCTGCCGAGTTCTGCGCGGTGGGACCTTTGGCCGCTGTTGCCTTTACAACGGGTTTTAGGTTCTTGGGCTTGGGTTGGCTGGCGCGTGGAGCGGACCCTTGTTCCACCTCAGGCGAGTATTTAATGCCCTTGATACCGCGAAAGGCGGAGGGCAGCTCGCCTACATCGGGGAAATTTTTCTGTCGGCGAGGCATCTCGATGTATTTGGGGTCGATCTCCTCTACGAAGCGGCTCATCTCTTGGCAGGAAGAGTTGCCATATTGGTAGCGGGTGACGGCGTATGAGAGTACCAGCTGCTTCTCGGCTCGGGTAATGGCAACGTAGAACAGCCGGCGTTCTTCTTCCAACTCCTGCCTTGAGGAGATGGACATGATGGAGGGGAACAGGTTCTCCTCCATGCCCACCACAAATACATAGGGGAATTCCAGCCCTTTGGCGGCATGGATGGTCATCATAGATACTTTGTCGGCATCTTTGTCGTCGTCCTTGTCCTCGGAGGTGAGTAGCAACACCTGTTGAAGGAATTGGTCGAGGGTCTTAATGTCGGGATCGGAGTTTTCCGAATTCTCGGAGATTTGGGAATCCTCAGAATTCTCCTCAAATTGGTCTTCCATTTCGCAGAACTCCTGTATACCGTTGAGGAGCTCTTCAATATTCTCTATTCTGTTGGGATTGTCGGGGTCGTCGTCGTTGCGTAGCAGGTTGATGATGCCCGAACTGTATACTATCTGCTTTGCAAGGTCGTAGGCGTTCACGGTGGAGAGCATCGAGGAGAATCGCTTAATCATCATCACGAAGTCGGTCACACGCTGAATAGTGCCGCTGTTGAGTCCCAACCCGAAGGATGCGATGTTCTCCAGAACGGTCCAGATGGCTACATCGTTGTCGGCTGCTGCCACACGCACGCGGTCGAGGGTCGTCTGCCCGATGCCTCGGGCGGGGTAGTTGATGATGCGGACCAGCGACTCGTCGTCGTAGTTGTTTACCACAAGTCGCAGGTATGCCAGCACGTCCTTCACCTCTTTGCGTCCATAGAAGGAGATGCCTTGATACATGCGGTAGGGTATTTCTGCCCGTCGAAGTGCTTCCTCTATGGCGCGCGATTGCACGTTGGTGCGGTATAGTATGGCGAAGGATTTATAGTTCAGCTCTTCGGCTTCGTGGGCATGCTTTATCGTGTCGGCCACCTGCTGGCCCTCGTGGCGCTCGTCGTTGGCACGTAGCAGGCGGATTCGGTTGCCCACGGCATTGTCGGTCCAGATTTCCTTTTCTATCTGTTCGACATTCTTGGCTATGACTGAATTGGCGGCATCGACTATCATCTTGGTCGAACGGTAGTTCTGCTCTAGTTTGAAGAGTTTTAGGTTGGGGTAGTCGCGGCGGAAGTTGAAGATGTTCTGGATGTTGGCACCTCGGAAGGCATAGATGCTCTGTGCGTCGTCGCCTACTACGCAGATGTTTTGGAAGCGGGCAGCCAGTTTCTTCACTATCAGGTATTGTGAATAGTTTGTGTCTTGGTACTCATCGACCATGATATACTTAAACCTATTCTGGTATTTCAATAGCACGTCGGGGAAGTCTCTCAGCAGTATGTTCATGTTGAACAGCAAGTCGTCGAAGTCCATCGCCATGGCAGTGCGCAGGCGGTGGTTGTACTGCTTGTATATTTCGCCAATCATCGGGCGGTGCGAGTCTTTGTCGGTCTGTTGTATCTCAGGGTTGTTGGCATAGTCTTCGGGACTGAGTAGATTGCTCTTTGCCATGGATATTCGGCTTAGCACTACCCCCGGGCTGTAGGTTTTAGGGTCGAGGTTTTGGGATTTGACTACCTGCTTGATGGCCGACTTGCTGTCGTCGTTGTCGTAGATGGTGAAGGTGTTGATGTATCCCAGTTTCTGAGCCTCAGACCGCAGTATGCGGGCAAAGACAGAGTGGAAGGTGCCCATCCAGATGTTGCGTGCCTCGCTGCCCACCAGCTTCATGATACGTTCTTTCATCTCGGCTGCCGCCTTGTTGGTGAAGGTGAGGGCAAGGATGCTGAAAGGGTCTACGCCCAACTCTATCAAGTGGGCTATGCGGTAGGTCAGCGTACGGGTTTTGCCACTTCCGGCACCAGCAATGATCATCACCGGTCCTTCGGTACAGGCTGCAGCCTCGCGCTGCGCTTCGTTCAGTTGGTCTAATAGTTCGCTCATATCACTTCAATTTTCACCGTGCGCAGCTGTGCCACTGCGTCATACAATCTATTGCTTTGCGACTGACGCACGCTCACATCCAGCCGGCAGTCGAGGTTGAAGTCTTGGTTGGTCGGCACCAGATTGAAGTCTTTGATGATGCGCATCACATCGTTCATAGTCGCGTACTCGAAATGTAGACGGTAGCGTATGTCGATGGTCTTCTCGATGATTTCGGCATGCTCAATGGCATCGCGGGCAGCGGTCTTATAGGCGTTGGCAAGTCCCGAAGCTCCCAGCAACACGCCACCAAAATAGCGTACCACCACCACCAGCGTGTCGGTCAGGTCGGCACTCAGCAACTGACCGTGGATAGGACGTCCTCCTGTGCCCGAAGGTTCCCCATCGTCGTTGGCGCGGTAGGCGTCCTTCGTGGGCCCTAGGATATAGGCATAGCAATGGTGACGTGCGTCGAAATACTCCTTGCGCAAAGCCTCTAGGTGCTGTTTCACCTCGTCGGTGCTACGCACAGGGAAGGCAAAGGCTAGAAACTTGCTGCCTTTCTCCTTGTAAAGCCCTTGGGCAGGGCCTGCAATTGTATGGTATGTGTCGTCAAACATACGTGTCAGTAGTTTATGCGGCAAAAACTATGCTGCATAGTGGTTGCAAAAATACGCTTTTCTCTTGACATACAAAAATAAAGTTACTAACAACACATGAAATACTACCTTCCTGAGATGTGAGGTCAAGCCCCTCTCACCTTTGCGCTGTGTGGGTGCATGAGGAGGAAGGAGAAAGGCGTAGGCAGTTAGAACAGGTCCGCTTAAAATTCGGCGGTCTTGGGGGTGCGGGGGAAGGGGATGACGTCGCGGATGTTGGCCATGCCGGTGACGAAGAGCATCAGGCGCTCGAAGCCGAGGCCGAAGCCGGCGTGGGGGCAGGTGCCATAGCGGCGGGTGTCGAGGTACCACCACATGTCCTTCATCGGGATGTTGCGCTCGTTGATGGCAGCCAGCAGTTTGTCGTAGTTCTCCTCGCGCACTGAGCCTCCGATGATTTCGCCAATTTGCGGGAAGAGGACGTCGGTGCCTTGAACGGTCTTGCCGTCGTCGTTCTGCTTCATGTAAAAGGCTTTGATTTCCTTCGGGTAGTCGATCATGATGACGGGTTTCTTGAAATGCTCCTCAACCAGGTAGCGCTCGTGCTCGCTGGCGAGGTCGGCACCCCAGAAGACGGGGAACTCGAATTTGTGACCGTTCTTGATGGCCTCTTCGAGGATGCGGATACCCTCGGTGTAGGGCAGACGGACGAAGTCGGTGTCGACCACACTCTTGAGGCGTTCGATAAGGCCTTTGTCGATCATGTTGTTGAGGAACTGGAGGTCGTCGGCGCAGTGGTCGAGGGCCCAGCGGACGCAGTATTTGATGAACTCCTCTTCGAGGGCGGTGAGGTCGTCGATGTCGTAGAAGGCCATCTCGGGTTCGATCATCCAGAACTCGGCGAGGTGGCGCGGCGTGTTGCTGTTCTCGGCACGGAAGGTGGGGCCGAAGGTGTAAATCTTTCCGAGAGCAGTGGCGCCGAGTTCGCCTTCGAGCTGTCCGCTCACGGTGAGGGCGGTTTGCTTGCCAAAGAAGTCTTGCTCGTAGTCGATGCTGCCGTCTTCCTTGCGGGGAGGATTCTTCATGTCGAGGGTGGTCACCTGGAACATCTCGCCGGCACCTTCGCAGTCGGAGGCGGTGATAAGGGGAGTGTGGAAATAGAAGAATCCGCGCTCGTGGAAGAAGGTGTGGATGGCGTAGGCCATGTGGTGGCGCATACGCAGTACGGCGCCGAAAGTGTTGGTACGTGGACGTAGGTGGCCAATCTCACGGAGGAACTCCATCGAGTGGCCTTTCTTCTGCAGGGGGTAGGTGTTGGGGTCAGCTTCGCCATAGAGGACGATATCAGTGGCCTGAATCTCTACCGACTGACCTGCGCCTTGCGAGGCGACGAGTGTGCCGTCGACACTGATGCAGGCACCGGTGGTGATGCGTCGCAGCAGGTCCTCGTCGAAGTTGGCAAGGTCGACAACAATCTGTATGTTATTAATCGTGGAGCCGTCGTTGAGGGCTATGAAGGCAACGTTCTTGTTGCCACGTTTGGTTCTAACCCATCCCTTGACGTTGATGGTGGTATTGATAAGCGATTGAGTGCTGTCGGAAAGTAGCTGCTTGATTTCTATACGTTTCATTTGGATATAATATATTATTGATTTCGGATTATGAGGTTGTTGTTGTATTCTGAGGAGATGGTCGTTACGATGTCTTATTCCCTTTCTTGACCTTGGTCAATTCGGCCAGTTCGACGTCGGAGGCGAACTTGACTATTCGCTCTTCTTGGTCGCGCCGGCAGATGAGGAGGGTGTCCTCATCGCCCGCAACAATATAGTTGTCGAGGCCTTCGATGATGATGGTACGGTTGGTTGGAAGGTGTACCAAGGTGTTATGAACGTCGTAGGCAAACACGTTGCCAGATATAAGGCTGTTACCGTTGCTATCGCGGCGACAGGTGGAGTAGAGTGAGTCCCAAGATTCGACGTCAGACCACCCGAAGGAGGCCTCGAGGACGTAGACGTTCTCGGCATGCTCCATAATGCCGAAGTCGACCGAGATGGCCTCGCAAAGCGAGTAGATGCGGTCGATCTCGATGGCAGGGGTGTCGCTCTTTAGCCCGAAGAAGTTTTTGGCAATGTTGGGCAAGTGGGTGCGGTATGCCTTGCGCAGAGTGGGCAGCCTCCAGATGAAGATACCTGCATTCCAGAAGAATTCGCCGGTGGCGATAAATTGGCGCGCCATCTCGATAGGCGGTTTCTCGGTAAAAGTGACTATCTTGTGTAGGTTGTTGACCTTTGGCGAGACGAGATCTTCGGCAAACTGGATATAGCCGTATTTGGTGTTGGGGTTGGTGGGGCGCACGCCTATCGTGACGATGCAGTCGTTCTTCTCGGTGATGGCCAATGCTTGGTTGATGTCGTTTTCGAAGTTCTCTTGTCCGAAAATGGCATGGTCGGAGGGAGTGACGATGATGTTTGCCTTGGGGTTCATGTGGTAGATGACCGAGGCGGCGTAGGCGATACAAGGGGCAGTGTTGCGCCGGGTGGGTTCGCTGAGCACTTGATAGGGTGCCAGATCCTTGATTTGTTGGCGTACTCGGTCGGCATAGAGTTCCCCCGTTACTATTATTATATTCTCGCGTGGGCAGATGTTCTCAAATCGATGGAAGGTGGATTGCAGCATCGACTGGCCATTGCCCAATATGTCAATGAATTGCTTAGGGTTGTTCGCCTTGCAAATAGGCCAAAAGCGACTTCCGAAGCCACCGGCCATAATGATGCAATAGGTGTTGTAGTTCAAGGTAATTGAAAATTGAAAAATGAAAAATGAAAATTAAACGCTTACTTCGCCTTTGATGTGGGGGTGTGGGTCGTAGCCTTGGAGCTGGAAGTCGTCGTAGTCGAAACTGAAGATGTCCTTCTTGTCAGGATTGATGAGCATGGTAGGCAGAGGCCTGGGCGAGCGGGTGAGCTGCAAGCGGCATTGGTCTAGGTGATTATTGTAGATGTGGGCATCGCCCAGCGTGTGGATAAAGTCGCCATAGCGGAGTCCGCAGGATTGGGCTATCATCATGGTGAAGAGGGCATAAGATGCAATATTGAATGGCACGCCCAAGAAGATGTCGGCCGAGCGCTGATAGAGCTGGCAGCTGAGGCGACCATCGGCCACATAGAATTGGAAGAGAATATGGCATGGAGGGAGGTGCATCTGAGAGAGTTCGCCCACATTCCACGCCGAAACAAGGAGCCGGCGGGAGTCGGGGTTGTTCTTTATCTCGTTGATGAGGTTGGTGATTTGGTCGATGTGAGAGCCGTCGGCGCAGCCCCACGAGCGCCACTGGTGACCGTAGATGGGTCCCAACTCACCATCTTCACCAGCCCACTCGTCCCAGATGCTTACTTTGTGGTCGTGGAGATATTGAACGTTAGTATCGCCTCGGAGGAACCAAAGCAGTTCGTATATGATAGAACGGAGATGGAGTTTCTTGGTGGTGAGGAGAGGGAAGCCGTCATCGAGATGGAAACGCATCTGATAGCCAAAAGTACTCAGCGTACCGGTGCCCGTCCGGTCGTGTTTGGGGACACCGTGCTCTAGTACATGGTTCAGTAGTTCAAGATATTGTTTCATAATTGTCTACAGCAGTTTTTCGTTTATAGTAACGAAGGAGGAGCGATAATATTGTGTAGAAGGAAAGAATAAGGAGCGTTAATCGTATATAAGCACTCCGCTGACACACCAGTGGCTGAAACTGCCCGCCTGGGGCTCGCCTTGGGGGATGGCGATAGTGAGAGTGTGGCGGCCAGTGGGCGCAATGCCTTCGCGACGGAAGTATTCAGAGATGTTGAAATAGACGGGCTGGGTGGCTGTTCCAGGGCACCAGCCACTGCGGGAGTAGTCGCTGCTGGACAGGCCGTTCCAGAAGTTTCCGCTGACGGGGTTCCACTCGCGGTAGCGGCCGCAGTCGCTGCGCCAAGGGGTATAGGTGAAGGCTGGACGGCCGTCGATGAGGATGGTGTGGGTTTTGGGGTTGAACTCATCGCCACCTCCCCAGCCGCCATGTCCGGTGGCAAGGTAGCGCAGGCGTATGTTGCGGGTGGTGTCGCTGCCCCAGATGCTGAACTCGGTGGTGAGGCTGTCGGTGGCAAATAGTTTGCCGTAGTTCTGCCCAGCCATTTCGAGCACGTTGCAGGTGTTGAAGAGGGAGTATGATCGGGGGAAATTAACCTGATTATCTTCGGGCACAGTTTGATCGCCCGGGTAGGATTTGATGTCGAGGGTGACGGTGTGGCCCCCGCGGTCGTAGTTGCCAATCCAGACACCGATCCACACTTCGCCTTGTAGTAGGTGGGTGAGGTCGGTGACTTCCTGCTTGTAATAGGCTTCGTCCTGCCAGTCGAGTCCGTCGATTTTTACACGGTCGTTGAACTGCCCCACGCCGAAGGGGGTGAAGAAGCGCATCAACTCGACGGGCGGCCAGTACATGAACGAGGAGATGTGGTATTGCTGCAGGGGGCTGATGCTGTTTTTGATGCCTTGGTAGCGTTCGCCGTCGCGCCCGATGAAGAGGGGAAGGCTGTCGGGGTGGTTGTTGATGCCGTCGAAGAAGTTGGGACAGAGGTCTACGTCTGCACCCGGGATGATGAAGACGG
>JAEEGJ010018264.1_pt1 | contig 15694 bp, 12 predicted proteins | sample 8958761 | NCBI WGS metagenome assembly JAEEGJ01 (sample SAMN16246546, study PRJNA631951) | gut metagenome | biome: gut microbiome; feature: rumen; material: RS-attached | host: Bos | place: Iran: Karaj | collected 2018-10
TGATTATGAGTCAGGTGCTCTAACCAACTGAGCTAAGGGACCGGTAATCCCCGGCGGGCCGGGGATGGCAGTGCAAATATAGCAAAAAAACTTATGCTATCACACTTTGATCTCTACTTCTACGCCGGAGGGCAGCTCGAGTTTCATGAGAGCATCCACGGTCTTGGCGTTGCTCTCCTCGATGTCGAGAAGCCTGCGGTAAGAATCGAGCTCGAACTGCTCGCGGGCCTTCTTGTTGACGAAGGTCGAGCGGTTGACGGTGAAGATCTTCTTGTTGGTAGGGAGAGGAATAGGTCCATTCACCTTCGCGCCTGTAGCTTTCACCGTGTCGACGATCTTGGCGGCCGACTTGTCGACGAGCATGTGATCGAAAGACTTGAGTTTAATTCTAATTTTCTGACTCATATAAATAACTAATTTAAAATCATTTGATTATTCATCGTCCGAAATGAAGCGGTAACCGCTCTTTTCAACGATATCCCTGGCCAGTGCCGGGGGCACCTCGGCATAGTGGTCGAACGACATTGTGCTGGCGGCCCTTCCCGAAGAAAGGGTGCGGAGCACTGTCACATAGCCGAACTGCTCGGCGAGCGGTACGAACGCCTTGACTATCCTCGCGCCGTTGGACGTGGAATCCATAGCCGTGATCTGACCGCGACGGCGGTTCAGATCACCGACTATTTCTCCCATATACTCCTCGGGAGTCACTACTTCGAGATCCATGATGGGCTCGAGCAGCACCGGGGAGCATTTGCGGCAGGCGTGGCGGAAAGCCATGCGTGCGGCCATTTCGAAAGACAATTGATCAGAATCCACCGGATGGTATGAACCATCCAGAAGGGTGACCTTGAGAGACTGCACCTCGAATCCGGCGAGTACGCCGTTGGCCATGGCCGATTCGAAGCCCTTCTGTACACTCGGGACGAATTCCTTGGGCACGTTGCCGCCCTTCACCTGGTTGTCGAACTGCAGTCCGGTAACTCCGGCGTCTGCAGGACCTATCTCCACTACGATGTCCGCATACTTGCCACGGCCGCCCGTCTGCTTCTTGAAGACCTCCCTGTGCTGAATGCTTGTGGTAATGGCCTCCTTGTAGTTGACGTGGGGTGCGCCTTGGTTGATTTCTACGCCGAACTCGCGGCGCAGGCGGTCAACGATAATGTCGAGATGCAGCTCGCCCATTCCGCTGATAACGGTCTGGCCGGTTTCGGCATCTGACTTGACGGTGAAGGTAGGGTCTTCCTCCGCAAGCTTGGCAAGCGCGATATCGAGCTTGTCAAGATCCTGCTGGGTCTTGGGCTCCACGGCGATACCGATGACCGGATCGGGGAAGTCCATCGACTCGAGGCTGTAGCGGTGGTTCTCGGCGCACACGGTGTCACCGGTGCGGAGATCCTTGAAGCCCACGGCGGCGCAGATGTCTCCCGCTTCCACAAAATCGATGGGATTTTGATGGTTGGAGTGCATCTGGAAGAGGCGTGACACCCTTTCCTTGCGCCCCGTGCGGGAATTCATCACATAGCTGCCGGAATCCAGGTGGCCGGAGTAGGCGCGGATGTATGCGAGCCGCCCGACGTACGGATCCGTTGCAATCTTGAACACAAGACCGCAGAACGGAGCCGTCTCCGAAGGGGGCAGGAGCACTTCCTGGTCTACTGCCATATTGGTGGCCCGTACTTCTTTGACGTCAAGGGGTGAAGGCAAGTAGCGCATCACAGCGTCCAGCAGGAACTGGACACCCTTGTTCTTGAAGGAAGAACCGCAGCACGCGGGCACAATCTGCATAGAGATGGTACCTTTGCGCAGGGCGGCTACAATTTCCTCCTCGGTGATGGAGTCGGGATCTGCGAAGAACTTCTCCATCAAGTCGTCATCGAATTCGGCGGCCTTCTCGACAAGGCTGGCGCGGTACTCCTCGACTTCATCCAGCATGTCTGCGGGAATGTCGCCGTACTCGTAGTTCACCAGCTCGTCGGTGTTGTTGTAGAAGATAGCCTTGCGCGAAATAAGGTCCACGAGGCCCTTGAAATTCTCTTCCGCCCCAATGGGGAGGCAGACGGGCACCGCGGTCGCGCCGAGTTTGGTTTTGATCTCTTCTACACAGGCGAGGAAGTCGGCGCCCACGCGATCCATCTTATTGACGTACGCGATCTTGGGAACGCCGTACTTGTCGGCCTGACGCCACACCGTCTCGCTCTGCGGCTGTACGCGGCCGACCGCACAGAATGTGGCGATCGTCCCGTCCAGTACGCGCAGCGAACGCTCTACCTCCACCGTAAAGTCCACGTGACCGGGAGTGTCGATGAGGTTGATCTGATAGGTCTGGCCGCCATAGTGCCAGAAGGCCGTGGTAGCAGCGGACGTGATGGTAATACCACGCTCCTGCTCCTGGACCATCCAGTCCATGGTGGCTGCACCCTCGTGGACCTCGCCGATCTTGTGGGTCTTGCCGGTGTAGTAGAGGATACGCTCGGACGTAGTGGTCTTGCCCGCATCAATGTGGGCCATAATGCCGATGTTCCTCGTGTATTTGAGATCTCTCTTGGCCATCCGGAGTTAACTAAAAGCGGAAGTGTGCAAATGCCTTGTTGGCCTCTGCCATTCTGTGCATATCCTCCTTGCGCTTGAAGGCACCGCCTTCGTTGTTGTACGCAGCGACGATTTCTGCACAAAGTTTTTCTGCCATAGAGCGGCCGGAACGCTTGCGGGCGAAGTTGATCATATTCTTCATCGAGAGCGAAATCTTCCTTTCCGGGCGCAACTCTGTCGGCACCTGGAAGTTGGCGCCACCGATCCTGCGACTCTTGACCTCGATCTGAGGGGTCACATTCTCGAGAGCCTTCCTCCAAATATCGAGAGGAGCCTTGTCAGAATCTTTCATCTTCTCGCCTACCATATCAATGGCATCGTAAAAAATAGAATACGCGATACTCTTCTTCCCCTGCAACATAAGGTTGTTCACGAAACGTGTAACCATCGTGTCGTGGAACTTAGGATCAGGAAGTAGAATCCTCTTCTTAGGCTTTGACTTTCTCATTGTTGTGAAAAATTAAAGATTAAAACACCCCGGGCTACTTCTTGGGCCTCTTGGCGCCATAAAGGGAACGGGACTGGGTCCTTCCCTCTACGCCAGCGGTATCCAATGCGCCACGAAGGATGTGGTAACGTACACCCGGAAGGTCTTTTACACGACCGCCACGTACGAGCACGATGGAGTGCTCCTGGAGGTTGTGACCCTCGCCGGGGATGTAGGCATTGACCTCTTTAGTGTTGGTAAGACGTACACGGGCAACCTTACGCATTGCTGAGTTAGGTTTCTTAGGGGTGGTTGTGTAAACCCTAAGGCATACGCCACGCTTCTGAGGGCAAGCATCCAACGCGCGAGACTTGCTCTTTACTTCAGTCATCTCGCGTCCTTTGCGGACCAATTGTTGAATTGTTGGCATAAGTGTTTGTTAATAAATAAAATATACAGTTCCCCTATTAAAAAGGGGCTGCAAAGATACAAAAAATTCGTTAATTCGCAAGCGTGGCGAACTCAATATCTGACGCGGCCCTTTCGGCGAAGGCTTTGTCGGCCTCTTTTGCTGCGTCCAGATGCTTGCGTGCCTCGGCCGTATTGCCCTTGCGGGCGGCCACGATAGCGCGCAGATACTCGGTGCGGGCGCCGTCTCCCTCGAGGGCTGCTGCGGCTCCGTCCACATCGCCGTTAAGCAGCATGGCGATGGCGGCGTTGTCGCCCTTGAGGCCCTTTGCTGCGGCAGCTGCGGCGGCATAATCGCCCTTGCGTATGGCCATTATGGTCTCGTTCTCCTTGGAGATGCTTCCGGCCTTCTCGAAGCAGTCGGCTGCGAGCTCGTAGTCGTCGTTACGCATTGCTACCACGCCGGTGGCGTCGAGCACCTGCTCGTCGGGCTCCTTGATCTTGCTCAGGTAAGCTCCGCCCAGCGAGGTGCGGCCCTCGTTGAGGTAAAGCATTGCCAGATTGTAGCGGGCAGTGTCGGAGTTGAACTTGCTGATGGCGTATTTGTAGAGGGTCTCCTTGTCGGAAGTGGTCTCGGCAAGGGAGGCGAGCCTGAGGATGGAGGGCTCGTCAAAGCGCTCGATACCCTTCTGGTCGGCGAGCTTGATAAGCTCCTCGTCGTCGTAGTTGCGCCATTCCAGATTAGTCACGAGGCGGGCCCTGCGCAGTGCGGGGAACACCTTCTTGTTGATCTCGGAGTAGATCTGCGAGAGGTTGCGGATCTCGCTCTCGCGCACGGCGGGGTCGCTGTACATCGAAAGGACGCGAAGGATGAGGTCCTTGTCCTCTATGTTCGACTTGGACACCGCCTCCTGGAAGCCTTCCCAGTCCTGGCCCACGCTCTTCACCTCGGTGCCGGTGAACTCCACGTCGCCGGCCACTTTGTCGAGAGCCTTCTGGGCGGTGTCGGCGCGCTTGTCGGAGAGCTTGGCATTGTAGTCCTTGCCACCCTCGGGAGATGCGTAAGCTACTATCTGAGTGCCTTTTATGGTGGTGCGCTCATCCTCTTTGAGGTAGTCAAGCGAGTTCTTGTAGTTGACCATCGAGTTGGTCTCGAACTGCTCCTGGTTCACGCGGTCGGAGTTCACATCGTAAAGAATCCTTCCCTCGGTGGTGCGGTAGAGGATGGGCTGGTAGCCGTCGGGTTTGAACTCATAGACGCCGTCGAGGTCGGCCAGCATATAGGTGGCAAGGCAGCCGTCGGCAACCTTGATGGCATCGACGGGATAGTCTTTGTCTTTGTAATGGATGACGCTGCGCAGCTCCAGGCGGGCTTTTTCGCACCCGGGCTTGTAAGGGAAAGAGAGCTTCTCGGTAATGGTGGCGCCCTGTGACGATACGGTCTTGTAGTTGTCTTTGACCTTGTCGCCCTGGTACTGGAGGAGCCTTCCTTCTATCTCGCCGCCCTCATACACCAGCACGGGGGTAACGTCCATGGTGGCCTTGGGGTGGAAATAGCCCTTGGGGCAGGTGACGCTCACGGTGGCGGGGATCTTTCCGCTCACTATTTCAAGCACTTCCGGGGTGCACTTGATGTCAACGTCTTTGGCGAGTTGCATTTGCTCGAGCCTCGATTTGGCGCAGGACGAGCTGATAAGTGCGAGCGCTGCAAGCGCTGCGTATGTAAGAATCCTTTTCATATTTATTATTAAATGTTGCATTGCAGAAATGCAAAGATAAGATTTTTTCATAACTTTGCACGGATATGGACGCACAAGAGCTTCAAACATTAAAAAACAGATACGACATCATTGGCAACGACCCCGCTCTTAACCGGGCTCTCGAAACCGCCGTGGCCATAGCTCCCACGGATCTGACGGTTCTCATTGAGGGTGAGAGCGGTACGGGCAAAGAGAATATACCGCAAATAATACACCAGCACAGCCGCAGGCGCACGGGACGCTACCTCGCTGTCAACTGCGGAGCCATTCCCGAGGGCACCATCAACGCCGAGCTGTTCGGCCACGAGAAGGGAGCATTCACCGGCGCCGTGGGCGAGCGCAAGGGCTATTTTGAAGAGGCCAACGGCGGCACGATTTTCCTCGACGAGATAGGCGAACTGCCCAAGGAGACGCAGGCCATGCTGCTCCGCGTGCTGCAGAACGGCGAATATATGAAGGTGGGCTCGTCCAAAGTCGAAAAGACCGACGTGCGCGTCATCTGCGCCACCAATGTCAACCTTTCGTACGCCGTAGCGGCCGGCAAGTTCCGCCAGGACCTCTACTACCGAATCAACTCCATCCAGATAGTGATGCCGCCCCTGCGCGAGCGCAAGAGCGATATCTACCTGCTGTTCCGCAAGTTCGCCGCCGACTTTGCGCAAAAGTACGGCTGCAGCCGCGTAACCCTCGACCTGAACGCCATCTCGCGCCTCTCGTCGTACCGCTGGCCCGGCAACGTACGCCAGCTCAAGAACGTGGCCGAGACCATCAGCGCCATCGAGAGCCACCCGTCGAGGGGCGGCTCCGACAAGGTGGAGATCGGCCCCGAGGTGCTCAGCCGTTACCTGCCCGACGAGCAGGATTCGCTGCTGCCCGCCACACCCGCCGCAGGCACCTCCGGAAGCCCCTTTGCCGATGAGGACAAGAAGATGATAATCAAGGCGATACTTGACCTCAAGCAGGAGGTCGATACGCTTAAGAACCTGGTACATTCCGCCGCTGCGGTGCCTCCGCCCTCGCAGGGCGTGGTGATGCCTCCCGTGGCCGATGAGCCCGAGGAGCAGATTGCCTCCGTGGAGGAGTCGCCGCAGGCCGATATGAATATGCGCCAGATGGGCGAGGAGCTCATCGAACGTGCTCTTATGAGGCACGGCGGCAAGGTCAAGGAGGCCGCCCGCGAGCTGGGCATCTCGGAGCGTACCATTTATCGCAAACTGGCAGAAAAGAAAAAGAAATGAAACGGCTCACTCTACTGCTTGCCGCCCTTCTGACTCTCAGTTCCTGCGGCATTTATTCGTTCTCCGGGACCTCCATCCAGCCGGACGTCAACACCATTACCATCAACTTCTTCGAGTACAGGGCGCTGAAGGTCAATCCGTCGTTGAGCAACGACCTTACGGAGGCCATACGCAACCAGTTCCGCCGCATGACGCGCCTTGAGCAGGTGGAGCTCGACGGTGATATGGAGCTCAGCGGCCAGATTACCGGTTACGATGTTACGCCGGCCGCCGTTACCGCCGACGAAGTTGCCGCCCGAAACAAGCTGACCATCACGGTCAAGGTGCAGTTTACCGACAAGAAGCACCCGGAAGAAGATTTTGACAAGAGCTTTACGGCATACTCCGAGTACGACTCCACAAGTACGCTCGACGCGGTGGAGAGCTCGCTCTGCGCCGAAATAATAGAAAAGTTGGTTGAAGATATTTTCAACGCTGCGGTAGCACAATGGTAAAAGGGGCCATAGACATCAAGCGCCTGAATATGGACGAGTTGCTGGGGGTGGTGAGCATCTATCCCTGGTACGGCGGCGCCCGTATGGAGCTGTGCCGCAGGCTTGCCGAGTCGGGCCCGCTGAGCCCCGAGCTGGTGAGCCAGGCGGCCCTTTATGTGGAGTCGCGCAGTTTGCTTTACAAACTTGTCAATTCGGCCGGCTCCGACTATTCCGACAGTGAAGTCAGCACACTTCTCGAGCGTGTGCTGGGCGGCGGCAAGAGCGGGGACGCCCCTGCGGAGGCTCCCGTTGAGGCTTCCTCCGAAGCTCCGCCCCGCATCTTTGTGGTGGGAGGGGATTATTTCTCGGCCTCGCAGTACCGCGAGGTGCGCCGGAGCGAAGATTCGATGTTCTCGTCTTTTGCTTCGGCCGACAAGGAAGGACTTGTGTTCGAGGAGCCCGAAGAGGGCTTTGATCTGTGCACCGAAACGCTTGCCGGAATATACGCTGAGCAGGGCTATATTAATGAGGCAAAGCAAATTTATTCCAAACTAAGTTTGCGATATCCGGAAAAAAGTGTTTACTTTGCAGCCCTTATTGAAAAATTAGACAAAAACTGAGATATGAACGCATTATTCACAACATTGACCATTCTCGTGGTTGTTGCATCTATCTTGCTGATTCTTGTGGTGTTGCTGCAGAATGGCAAGGGCGGTGGCCTGGCCAGCAACTTTGTGGCCGGCAACCAGACTTTCGGTGTCCGCCAGACCGCTGATATCCTCGAGAAGATTACCTGGGGCCTTGTGGCCTTCATAATTGTAGTTTCCATAGTGGCTTCTTTCACCACCGGTACCAACGGCACCGGCATCGACGTTACCGACAAGATCGAGAACACCACTACCGAGCAGCCTTCATTCCCTGCAGCTCCCGTCGATCAGACAGAGCCCAGCACCGAGACTCCCGTCACCGAGTAATCTCGGCACCATTTGGAAATCGTTTAATCCTGCAGGCCCCGGCCCGCAGGATTTTTTTGTGCCTTGCTGCCAGCCGGGTAGGGCCCCAAGCGCACAAAAACAGCTGATTTGTGGCAAAAGTGACTTTGAACCAGCTGTTTTGACACAAAAACCCGGTATTTGTGCGCTTTTGGCCCGTAGAACGCTGCTTTTGACACAAAAAACACTTTTTTGTGCGCCCGGGCCGGGGCTGACAAATTGTCAGTGGAATATAATTTGACCTATAGCAAAACGGGTCCCTCCTGTGGGGCCCAACTGATTGATTATGGAAAACAAATACGAATTCTTAAGCAAGTACGCCATCGACCTTAACCAGGCCGCGGCAGCAGGAAAACTCGACCCGGTGATAGGCCGGGACGACGAGATACGACGGGTCCTCCAGATTCTGTCCCGAAGGACCAAGAACAACCCTATCCTCGTTGGCGAGCCCGGCGTGGGCAAAACCGCCATATCCGAGGGTATAGCAATGAAAATAGTCAACGGCCAGGTGCCCGAGAACCTGAAGGACCGCAAGGTCTTCTCGCTCGATATGGGCGCCTTGATAGCCGGTGCAAAATACCAGGGCGAATTTGAGGAGCGCCTCAAAGGAGTCGTCAAAGAAGTCGTCGAATCGGACGGCGAAATCATCCTTTTCATCGATGAGATCCACACCCTCGTGGGCGCAGGCCGTACGAGCGGCGCTATGGACGCCTCCAACATCCTCAAGCCCGCCCTTGCAAGGGGCGAGCTCCGCACCATCGGCTCCACAACCCTCGACGAGTACCAGAAGTACTTCGAGCAAGACAAGGCCCTTGAGCGCCGTTTCCAGAAGGTAATGGTTGACGAACCCTCGCCCGCCGAGAGCATCGCCATTCTCCGTGGCCTCAAAGAGAAGTACGAGACGCACCACCGCGTGAGCATCGAAGACGATGCCCTCATAGCTGCGGTGAACCTCAGCCATCGTTACATCAACAACCGTTTCCTCCCCGACAAGGCCATCGACTTGGTGGACGAAGCGGCCAGCAAGTTGCGTCTGGAGATGAATTCGGTGCCCGAACCCATCGACGACCTGAACTCCCGCATACGTCAGCTGGAGATCGAGAAGGAGGCAATCAAGCGCGAAGGCACCTCGCTCAAGAGCGAGAAGATCGACTCCGAACTCGCCGAAGCCAAAGAGAAGAAAGCGGCGCTCGAGAAGCGCTGGAACGAGGAGAAAGGCATAGTGACGGAGCTTAACAACCTGCGCTCGCTAATCGAAGATTATAAGCGCGATGCAGCCATTGCCGAACGCTCCGGCGACTACGGCCGCGTGGCGGAAATCCGCTACGGCAAACTTGCCGCCGCCCAGCAGAGGATATCGGAGTTGAGCGCCAAGCAGGCAGCCATCAAAGACCCCATCATCACCGAGTCCGTCACCCCCAACGACATCGCCGAAGTGGTGGCGCGCTGGACCGGCATCCCCGTCAACCGTATGCTCGAGAGCGAGAAGGAGAAGCTCCTGCGCATGGAGGAGCAGCTGCACAAGCGAGTCGTCGGCCAGGACAAGGCTATAGGCGCCGTGTCCGATGCCGTGAGGCGTTCGCGTGCGGGCCTGAGCAACGAGCACCGTCCCATCGGAAGCTTCCTCTTCCTGGGCACCACCGGCGTGGGCAAAACCGAGCTCGCGAAGGCTCTGGCTGAGTTCCTCTTCAACGACGAGAATATGATGACGCGTATCGATATGAGCGAGTATCAGGAGGCGCACACCGTGTCGCGTCTGGTGGGTGCGCCCCCGGGATACGTTGGCTACGACGAGGGCGGACAGCTCACCGAGGCGGTGCGGCGCAAGCCCTATTCCGTGGTGCTGCTCGATGAGATCGAGAAGGCTCACACCGATGTGTTCAACATCCTCCTGCAGGTGCTCGACGACGGCCGTCTGACCGACAACAAGGGGCGTACGGTGGATTTCAAGAACACGATCCTCATCATGACGTCTAACCTCAAGGAGGAGGAACTGCGGCTCCGTATGAGGCCCGAGTTCATCAACCGTATCGACGAGATCGTGAAGTTCGACCCTCTGACTCCCGAGGATATCAGGCAGATAGTTCGGATACAGATGAGCCTGCTGCAGAAGAAGTTGGAAGACGACAACGTGCGGCTGGAGTACAGCCCTGCGTTTGAGGATTATGTTGTGCGCAACGGCTACGACCCTTCGTTCGGCGCCCGTCCCGTCAAGAGGCTCATCCAGCGTGAGCTGGTCAACCGCCTTGCCCGCGAGATCCTCGAAGGTCGCATCCATAAGGAGTCAACTATTATTGTGGACGCCTGCCCGAGCGGGATAGTGATTACGCAAAAGTAACGCCTTTATAGCGGCGGGTGCCCCTAGCCCGGGGCCTGCCCTGCGGGATCTTTCCGGCCGATTGACACACTTCTCCGGTTCCCGTGCGGTTTTTGCTTGTCCGGAGCAGCTTTTGCCACAAATCTCCGGCTTTTGTGCGGTTTTCCGCTCTTCCGGAGCAAAATTGACACATTATTCAGGTTTCTGTGCTTTTTTCGGCTTTTAACAGCCCGAATTGCCACAGAAACCTGTTTTTTGTGCGCTAAGGCCACGCAAAAAACTTGCAAAACACCCAAATAATACCTAATTTTGCAGGCTATTATATTTACATGGTATAAAGCGGCCCCGAACCACTCGGTCCCCGCAAACGCCAAAACGAACGGAAAATATTAATAATCAAAACAATACAATTATGAACAAAATCAAAGAGCTCTACAGCTCACCTACAACTAAGATCCTCGTGGTAAAATTCGGAGGAATGCTTTGCCAGAGCCCTGGTGGCTACAATCAAGGTGGTGGCGGTCAATATGGTAGCGGTGATACTAATGACAATGGTGATTTTTAACAGCAGAGGTCATGAAAAACATGTTTAAACTTTTCGTGCCCGTGGCTGCAGCAGCCATTGCACTCGTTTCCTGCCAGCCTAAAGAAGAGCAGTTCGGTAACAACCCTGCAGGCGAGGTAACCATCCGCGTCCACGCCCAGGCCGACAACCTCAAAGCCGCTGACCAGGAAACCAAAACCTACATCGACAACACCAACACCATCATCTGGGGAACCGGCGAATATATGAAGCTCGCTCTTACCGCAGGTGAGACCACTACATTTGTAAACAGCACCGACGCTTCTGCAGATGCTTTCGACGGCGATCCCGAGGCAATGTTCGAGTTCAATGTAACTCCCGGAGACGCAAGTGAGTATGTATATCAAGGCCTCTACCCTGCATCCGCTGCAGCTACCAGCTCCAATACCAACGCTGCTAACTACAAGGTCAATCTTCCAGCTATCCAGAATGCTACAGCTACTTCGTACGATCCTGCTGCATACATCATGGTGACAAAGCCGGAAACATTTAACACTATTCAAACTGAATGGGTGGCTTCATATCGTCGTGCTACTGCATTGAACAAGATTACCCTCAAGAACGTTCCTTCTGGAATATCCATCAATAAGGTTAAGATTACCGCTGAAGGTAAGATACTTGCTGGCGGCCGTCATTTCAACCTAACCACCGGTGAAAGCCTTGAAGTTTATGGTACCGATGCAACTATAGAAGTTCTGTACGCCACGCCTCTTTCCGGCTCCAATGTTGATGTCTGGTTCACTTCTTGGAATGTTGAGATTGCTGCAGGCGAAAAGCTCACCATCGTTGCATACACTACCGACAGTAAGAGCTACACCAAGGAAATCACCGTTCCCGAAGGCAAGACAATCAAGTTCCAGGAAGGCTACTTGAATACGCTTGGTGCTAATATGTCCGGTATTACTCCGGGGACTGTTGCAACGATTGAAGGCAACTATGTTATTCTAGCCAAGAATAATAGTACTTATTATGCTCTTAAGGGTGAAGTTTCCGGTTCCCGTATTGCTTCTGCTGATTACAGTGGAAGCACCGAAGGCTATTTTGGTGACGCTTCTCTCGTTTGGGCAATCGCCGCAACTGGCAATGGTTATACTATCAAGAATGGTAGCAACTTTATCGGTTGGACATCTGGTAACAATGCGGATCTTGTACCTGAGGCAGATTACGATGCCACTCAGTGCCTGATGGGTATTGATGACAACGGCGATGGTACATATAAGATTTATGTGGCTGCAGATGCTACACGCATCCTTGCCAGGAATACAAGTAATGCTTATTTCGCTTTCTATACTGGTTCCGGTTACAACTCACTCGTACTCGTTCCTGCCACTGTTCTAGAGCAGGTTGCCGCTCCTACCTTCGATCCTGCTGCCGGCGAAGTTAATCCCGGGACTAATGTCAACATCTCTTGCGCAACCAGTGGTGCCACAATCCACTACACAGTTGACGGAACAGAGCCCACTTCTTCGAGTGCAGCTTACAGTTCACCCATTGAGATTACTGCTACCACTACTATCAAGGCTATCGCAGTAAAGGAAGGTATGGCTGATTCTGAAGTCGCAACTGCCACTTATACTGTGGTTGGCGCTGGTAGTGTAACCCTTACTTCAAGCGATATAGAAACAGGCGACAATACTGTTCAGGGTACAAATAACAGTGTTCTTGCATATAGGCTTGGAACAAGCTCTAATGATGGTTCTTTGACTTTCCCTGCCGGCTACTCAACTATTACCTTCACTCTGGCTGGTTGGGCATCTGGAACAAGAAGCTTCACCATTACCAATGGTAAAATCAATGGATCTACTTCCCTCTCTCCTGAGGCAGGTTCTCCCTCCGGAACCATCAATGCAGGTTTCTCAAAAACTTACACAGGAACAGAATACACTATCGATGTAACAGATCCTACTAAGGCTGTTGTCTTTAGTGGTCGCCGTTGCGTCATGTGGGGCTTCACAGCGACTCCCGCAGGCCCAGCTATTAACTGGAGTCTTGAGAGCATCGCGATTACCACAGCACCTACCAAGACTGTCTATACTGCAGGTGAGAGCTTCGATTCTGCAGGAATGGTTGTGACCGGTCACTTTGTGGATGCTGATGATGCCACCAATACCAAGGATGAGGCCGTGACCGGTTACACGATTACTCCTGACGGCGCCCTTGCCACTACTGATACTCAGGTAACCATCACATATCAGGGCAAGACCGCAACTCAGAATATCACCGTTAATGCCGCACCTGCTGGCAATGACGGTTCTCTTGAGCATCCTTACACCGCTTCTGAAGCTCGTGCACTTGCACTCAACGGAGACACTGGTTCATACTACATCTCCGGTATTGTTACCAAGATTCAGAACCAGTACAGTGCAAGCTATGGCACTGCAAACTTCTGGATTGATGAGGATGGCGAGGATCAGACCGTGTTCGAAGGCTACAAGATTAAGTATTTTGGCGATTTGAACTGGGTCGAGGGTAATGCTCAGATTGAAGTCCAGGATGAGGTTATTATCTATGGAACTCTGACGGTTTATACTGGCAACAATAATAATACTCCTGAAACCAGCAGCGGATACCTCGTATCTCTGAATGGCAAGACCAAGGGCCTGACTCTTGCTGCTCCTACTGTCACTACCGATGCTTCTGCCAAGCAGATTACCGTAGCATGGACGGCTGCAACCGGCACGGAAAGTGCTGTCAGCTATGTCATCAACTGTGGTACTCAGTCTTACAATGCCAGTGCCGCCGGCAGTCATACCTTCACCATGACAGATTATGGCACTTACAACGTGTCTGTTGAGGCAACGGCTTCTGATGCAGTAGCTGCAACAATTAATACTTCTGCTACTCTTACCGATCCCAATGCAGGCGCTCCTACCGAGTATACTATTGAATGGGGATCTTCGTACAATGGATCCTCTGTAAGTAGTTACACCGCAACCTGGGATGCAACCAAGGATGGCTTCAAGGTCAATATGGAAAACTTCAACAATAATAATAATAATTGGAGTTATGTTAAGTGCGGAAGGAAGAATTATGCATCCGTTGCGACTATTATTACTGATGCTGCTATCACTGAGGCAATAAAGACAGTGACTATAACTATTGACGCCTTGACTGCAATTAGTATTAATTCTATAACACTGTATGTTAGCAGTTCCAAGACTTCAGGTTGGACTTCGGCAGGAACATTTACAAAAGCCACTGGAAACCAGTCCGTAACCATTGCAAGTCCAGCGGCCAACAAGTTCTATAAGTTGGAATTTGACTGTGCTTCTGGTTCCTCAAATGGTCTGCTGACACTTTCGAAGGTCGTTTATTCAACTAACTGAAGCGGATCCGGCGGCGGCGCCGGGGGCCAAACAGCCACAGTAACAACTGGTAATGCTACGAATGTAGGCGCGAGAGGGGCAACCCTCTCCGCCTCATTCGATAACATTCCAACAAATCCGGATCCGACGGCGGCGTTTTTCCGCTACGGAACGGACCCTAGTTCTTTGACATCTGAGATATACGATAACAATACGCTGCTTACTACTGCGTCTGGATCGTTCAGTGCGACACTTTCTGGCTTGTCAGAGAATACAACGTATTACTATCAGGCTGTTATGACTCTCGCCGACGGTTCTGACGTCAAGGGTGCTGTGTGTTCGTTCAAGACGGCATCTGCCAGCACTACAGTCAACCGCGCATATCTTGATTGTTACGAGATTCCATCCGTTTCCGTAAACAGTTATTCTTCTGATACCGAAACTTACGGGGATACGAAGTATCACGCATACGGTACGTCGAATTCCATGCAGAGGGTAGTTACACACACGTTTGCCTACAATGGGACAAAACGCAACTACTCTATGCTTTATGATGGCAATAAGCGTGCGGCCCTATGGGTTGCGTTTGCTATGAACACCGGAAGCTATCCATGGCTTGTTGAGCGTACGGATGATTGGGAATATGATCCTGCTATTAACAGCTTATGGCAACCCGAGTTGTACTCGGGGTATGCCGAAAGCAGCACATATGACCGAGGCCATCAAGTTGCAGCGCACGATAGGGAGACTACCACGAACCAGGTTAAGCAGACCACCTATTTTTCCAACATGACCCCGCAGCTTGGCGGTTTCAACGGAGGAGTTTGGGGAACGCTTGAGGGTGATATCCAGAAGATTGGCAATGCAACATCCGGTAGAGATACATTGTATGTAGTGACTGGGCCAATCTTTGGAAGTGGATATGGCACAACCACCGATAAAAAGGGGAGAGCCTGTGCGGTTCCTACGCACTATTACAAGTGCATTATGAGGGTAAGTTTCTCCGCTTCGGGCGTTGCTCAGTCGGCCAATGGAGCAGCATACTTACTTAAACATGAGAGTGGTGCTGCCCGTCAGGAAGTCACAATTGATTATATACAATCGCTCACAGGTTTTGATTTCTTTGCTAATGTGCCTCAGTCTCTTCAGACAGCAGCCGAGAACGAAACTCATCCAACATCGTATTTCCCTCAGAAGTCATTCTAATAATATTGCCTAATTAGCAAATATCAGCAGCCACCCGGTACTCCCGTGGTGGCTGCTGCCGTTGTATCGCTATTTGTTTAAGAGCTACTTCAACGCTGCAATCTGTTCTTCAGACAATCCGGTGTATTTGGAGATTAGCTTAGGGTCCATATTATCGTCCAACATCGCTCGCGCTGTCTCAAGTTGTTTTTCTATTTTACCTTCTTCTCTTCCTTCTTCTCGCCCTTCCTCTCGTCCTTCCTCGAATCCCTTATCCTTTGCAAAAGCAATCTGGTTCCGTATGTCCCTTTCCGTCGTCATGTCGTTTAGATATTTGATTTTGTCGTCAGGGGCAAAATTAAGCAAATCCGCTGAGGAAAACAATAGATCGAAGATTTCTCCGTCGAATCCTGCCGG
>JAEEGJ010018268.1_pt1 | contig 15692 bp, 13 predicted proteins | sample 8958761 | NCBI WGS metagenome assembly JAEEGJ01 (sample SAMN16246546, study PRJNA631951) | gut metagenome | biome: gut microbiome; feature: rumen; material: RS-attached | host: Bos | place: Iran: Karaj | collected 2018-10
AACAAATAAGTTATGCGTAAGCTTTTATCCTTAACCCTCGCGCTTTTTTTGGCTGCTTGGGCTTTTGCCCAGGATCCGGCCACTTTCGAAGACGTCCAACTCGGCAGTAACGGTATTTGGCAACCCCCTATTGGATCCAATGAGATGTCCAGTGGCGGCTGGCTCTTCACCAATAATACACAAAACGGCTACTGGGGCGGCTTCACGGCCTCCAACCGCACGGATTTGAACCAATCCGGCTTGGATGCCCAATACACCGCTGCTTCAGGTTGTGGCTACGATGGCTCTGCCCAATATGCCGTGGCATATACCATGGGTGTGCAGACGGATGTTTATGCCACCGATGGGCAATTACATACCGTCACAGGCTGCTATGTCACCAACAATCTGTGGGCTTATGAAGACATGCTGCAAGGCGGGTATGGCGAACCACCCTACGGAGGATATTCAGGCAACGACCCAGACTGGTTTAAGGTGACAGCGACAGGTAAGAATGCCAGTGGACAAACTGTGGGCACATTGGATTTCTACCTCGCCGACTTTCGCTTTGCCAACAATGAGGAAGACTATATCCTTGATACTTGGGAGTGGTTCGATCTCAGCTCCTTGGGTAATGTAGCTACCATCTCCTTTAGCCTTTCGTCATCGAGAGGCAGTGGCTACAACATGATTACCCCAGCCTATTTCTGCATGGACAACTTCAATGACGGTGGCGCCGCTCCCGACCTTCCGCCATATATCGTCAACCCTGTTCAGGATGTGGTGTTCAACGAGTATCCGCAGACCATTCAAGTCAACCTCGACGGCGTGGCGACCGACCCCGATGACCCTGATGAGAATATCGTTTACAGCATTGTGAGCAACTCCAACCCCAGTGCCTTGAACGCCTCGATGAGCGGTAAGATTTTGGTTATGACACGCCAAAACGCCAACCAAGCCACCGCTAACCTCACGATGCGCGCCACAAGCGACGGGCAATATGTCGACTTCACAGTGCATGCCATCATCAATGCCGTCGTTGACGAGCCGCCCTATATCATCAACCCTGTACAGGATGTGGTGTTCAACGAGTATCCGCAGACCATTCAAGTCAACCTCGATGGCGTGGCTACCGACCCCGATGACCCAGATGAGAACATCGTGTATATGATTGTCAACAACTCGAACACCAATGCACTTACAGCCTCGATGAGCGGAAAGATCCTAGTGCTGACGCGACGCAACGAGAATGAAGCTTCTGCCGATCTCACGATGCGTGCCACCAGCGACGGGCAGCATGTCGACTTTAATGTGCATGTCATCATCAATGCCGTTGTTGACCTGCCGCCTTATATCATCAATCCCGTGCAGGATGTTGTGTTCGAGGAGTATCCGCAGACCATCCAGGTCAACCTCGACGGCGTGGCCACCGACCCTGACGACCCTGATGAGGATATCACCTACAGCATTGTGAACAACCCCTTCCCTGAGGATGTGTCGGCTACGATGAACGGCAAAATCCTCGTTTTGACACGCGAGTCCAACAACGATGCAGATTTCTCCCTTGTGTTGCGCGCCTCAAGTGACGGACAGTATGTTGACTTTGAGATCCATGTCGTCATGTACATTGTGGAAGGCATAGAGGAAAGCCAAAAGACCATGTCGGTTTATCCCAATCCGACCAATGGGATGATTACAATCGATTTGTCTGAAAGTCAATGCTTTGAATACATAGTTTATGACTTATTGGGGCAAAACTTAATGAGCGGCCAGTCACAACACGGCTCAATCCAAATCGATTTGACCTCCTGCCATCAAGGCATCTATTTCGTTGCTGTCAGCTGGAACGAGAATAAGATGATTCAAAAAGTAATCGTCCGATAACAATCGGGTACATATAGACTTTTGAGTATGAAGAGGTGGCTCCTCGTGGGCTGCCTCTTCGGTTATACAGCAAGCAACACCAAAAGCTGCGCCGTGAAGATACGCAGGAACATGGTCAGCGGATACACTGTGGCATAGCCCATGTTGGGCAGTTTACAGCCTTCGGGAGCCACGGTGTTGGCAAAGGCCAAAGTGGGCGGGTCGGTGTGCGCGCCGCCGATGAAGCCCATCAAAGTGTAGTAGTTCATTTTCAGCACCAAACGCCCGAACAGCCCGACCAAAATGGGCGGCACCATGGTGATGATGACACCATAGACGACCCACATGTATTGTTCCTGCACCGTGGCCACAAACTGACCACCGGCACCCAATCCCACACCGGCAAGGAAGAGCGCAATGCCCACCTCACGCAAGGCGTGAACACCTTGGCCTTCGGTAAAGTCGGTGCTGAACCAGCCTTTCTTCACGCCTAACCAACCACCGATAATGGCCGCTACCAAGGGTCCACCAGCCAAACCTAACTTAATAGGTGCCTTCATGCCCACAGGAATCGGGATGGAGCCGATGATGAGGCCTAAGGCTATGATGACGAAAACAGGAATCAGCAGGAAACCTTTTTTGGAGTTGAGAGTTGAGAGTTGAGAGTTTAGAGTGGTTGAAGGTTCAGAGTTGAGAGTGGTTGGTTCATTATTCAAATCAATCCGGCAGAACGATTTCAGCATAATGCAGGCCATAATCATACCCACCACGGCCAAGGGATAAGCCACGGCATAGCCTGCCGCCAGACGGTCGGCGGCACCTTCGACACCTATGTCGTTGACAGCCTGCTGAGCTGCAGAAAGGCCAGGTGTATTGGTGATGGCACCCGTATAGACTCCCGCCATGTCAGCCAAATCCTGATGTGCGACTTTGGCGATGATAACGGTAATCAACACACCAAGGGCGACATTGACCAAAGCCATCAAATTCATAGCCAGACCACCTTTTTTGAACGAACGGAAAAAGCCTGGCCCAACTTGCAAACCCACGGCCACGACAAAGAGAATCAGTCCGAACTCTTTGATAACGTGCAGCATCTCCGCGTTAAGGCTGATGCCACAAGCACTGAAAGCGATGCCCACAAAGAGCACCCAAGTAATGCCCAACGAGATTTTGGCGATTTTGATTTTGCCCAAAAGCAGTCCGATGAAAATGGACAGGGCAAGGTATAGAATAGTGGGCCCGACGCCCGAACCGGTGAAGAGATTCAACATGGATTTCTACTTGTTTTGTAACGAAAACACAAAAATAGGGTTTATTTCTGAACAGACGCGATAATCACCGAAATATTGTTCACGAACATGTTCACGGCGATGGCTAACAGGATGACTCCAAAGAACTTACGGAGGATGAAGATGAGATTCGGGCCTAACAGTCGCTGCACCTTGTCCAATGAACGGATGACGATGTAGTCCAAGAGGATGTTGAGCAGCAGGGCAATCATGATGTTGATGACAGCATAGTCAGCACGAAGCGATAGCAAAGCCGTCAAAGCACCTGGGCCTGCAATCAGCGGAAAGGCAATGGGAACGATGCTGGCTCCACTGGTGCCGCCTTCGTTCTTGATGATTTCGCGACCAAGAATCATTTCAACAGCAAGGATAAACAGCACGAACGAGCCCGCCACAGCAAACGAAGCCGCATCGATGCCGAAAAGCTTCAACAGGGCATCGCCAGCGAAGAAGAAGGCTAAAAACAAGCCCAAGGCCGTCAGGCAGGCTTGTCCAGCTTTGATGGTCTTGTGCTGCTCCTTCATGCTCACGAAAATCGGGATGGAGCCGAAGATGTCGATGATGGCGGCCATCACAATGAACGCGCCGAAGATTTCTACGAAGTTGATTTGAGAGAACATGATTTTCCTTTTTTTTGACTGGGGAACCTAAAACCCAACCTTTAACCGTCATTGCGGGCTTGACCCGCAAATCGAAGATTCGACGGAGTCAATCTCCTAAGCGAGAAGGACACCTTCCAGCGTAGGAGATGGCGGATCCTTGTCCGCCATGACGGTGAAGCGTTAGGGTAGTGCCTCCCGGTTGGAGTTTATATGATACTATTCCAAAGGTAATGGAAATGCGGTCCAAAGCGTTTGAAAGCGGCCTCGTCAAGCATCTCCTGGAACTGCGGATGCGCCACTGAGATGATGAGCTTGGCCCTTTCCTGCAATGAGCGTCCGTAGAGGTTCACTGCGCCATACTCGGTGATGAACCAGTGGATGTGGTTGCGTGTGGTGACAGCACCTGAACCCAAGTCCAAGGCAGGTACAATCTTGTTGATGCCCTTGCGCGTGGTGGAAGGCATGGCGATGATGGCCTTGCCGCCTTTGGCGCGCGACGAACCGTAGACATAGTCGATCTGTCCGCCCACGCCTGAGTAGATTTTGTCGCCCAAAGAGTCGGCGCATACCTGTCCCGAGAGGTCAATCTGGATGGCGGAGTTGATAGAGGTCATCTTGGGCTGCTGGGCGATGACGAAGGGGTCGTTGGTGTATTCCACGTCCATCAGCAGCACTTCGTGGTTGCCGTCGATAAAGTCATAAATCTTCTTTGAACCCATCACGAAGGTGGAAACAATCTTGCCCTTGTTGAGCTTCTTGTTGTTGCCAGTGATGACGCCTTTCTTCACCAAAGGCAGGAGGCCGTCGGAGAACATCTCGGTATGGATGCCGATGTCCTTATGGTTGTGGAGGCACGAGAGGATAGCGTTCGGTATGGAGCCGATACCCATCTGGAGGCAGGCACCGTCTTCGATGAGCTCGGCGCAATAGCGTCCGATGGTCTTCTCCACCTCGTTGGGTTCGGGCATGTCGACGGTGAGCAAAGGCGTGTCGTCTTCAACAAACACATTGATTCGACTAATGTGAACCAGGGCATCGCCGAAGGTGCGCGGCACGTGCTTGTTGACCACGGCGATGACGAACTCGGCACTCTCCATGGCGGCCAAGGTGGCATCAACCGACGAACCTAACGACACATAGCCGAATTTGTCAGGAGGACACACTTGAATCATAGCCACGTTGCACTTGATGTAGCGTTCGCGATAGAGTTTCGAGGTCTCACCGAGGAAGACAGGGATATAGTCAGCCAGGCCTTTCTGCACGCTCTCACGCACATTGGCACCCACGAAGAAGGCGTTGTGTTGAAATATGCCTTCAAACTCTGGGTTGACATAGGGTGCGGCACCTTCAGTATGCAGGTGGTGGATGTAGACGTTCTTCAACTCGCCTGCTCGACCTCTGTCGCACAGGGCCTTGACTAAACACTGCGGCACATTCGATACCGAGCTGATATGCACATGGTCGCCCGACTTGATGACTTTGACGGCTTCTTCGGCCGTAACTGCGTGATATTGTTTCTTCATATGATTGGTTTTCTCGGATTTTCAAAAGCCAGCGGCAGCCGTGACTGCCACCGGCAACAACATGGAATAAAAAGGGATTTTAGTTATTCATATAGCATTAGAAATGCATAATAATCTCCTAAAGGTTTGACATTAAATTCATTACCTCAATACTTTCGGAAAGATGTCGGAATACCTAAAACGGAGATATCACCCTCGAGGGGCATATCTATTATTCTATAGAATCCCAGCTCCAACTCCCGGAAGCCTTGTTTCGCGACTTGAGGCAGGTCTTCTGACTGAGGTCTTTTCTTGCCGCCTTCCCGAAAGACAAGGCTTTCAGTGACATTTATGGCAAGCGTTGCAACCAACACAGCAGCGGGAACTGTCCGGGATTCACACCCGATTCCCTATTGAGTCCGCAGGGGACACCACAAATCGACTGCAAAGATAGGGATTATTTCTGTGCGATTTCAAAAAGAACAAAATAAAAAACACGGGGTGTCTCCCATTATCAGAGACACCCCGTGGTGATGATATTTGGCCTATGCAGACTTAATCCACGTCGGCGCGAGCCATGGCATCCTTGTAGTACTTCTGGAACACAAAGACGTCCTGCTTGTACGGGTTGATGTGGCGCTTGCGCGAGATGGCGATGATCCAGCACAGAGCCGCAATATTGGTCACCAAAGCCAGAGCACTGATAAACAGCATCATGGACGGGTTGGCCGCCACCACAGAAGGATCTACGGTGGTACCCACAATGCCGTCAACTGCAGCTTGGCCGCCAGCAGCATAGAGAGCCTTGACGGTCTCTACGCCCTGAGGATAAAGCACGGGGAGGGTTGCCCAGCTAAACCACTGGCGACCGTCTTTGAAGGTCTCCTGGAAGAGCGGGAAAACTTGGGCGAACATGCACCAAATGGCCAGGGTGTTGGCGCGGTTTTGGATCCAACCGCCACGGTTCCACAGCAAGGCAGCGATGGTCGGAGCCAGCAGCAGGGCAACACCGCAGTACCAGCTGTGCGTAGGCAGACAATTGTAGGTGTAGGCGAAGTTCCAGATGTCATAGACAATGATGTAAACCCAGGTCATGTCGGCCCAGATCATATCCTGCTTATTCTTGGAAGGATAGACGCTCCACCAGGCAGTCATACAGAAGATGTTGATGAGACCGGCCACGCCGTTGAATACATTGTGCCAGCCGCCATACTGCCATACGCCCTCGGAGGTGAGCCACCACTTGTTCCAGCCCATGATGGCGCTCTCAAAGTCGGAAGCGCAGGCGATGAGGATGTTGATGGCCACGATGATGAACGGGAAGGGCTTGAACCAATGCTTGGCGCCGATACCCCATTTGTATTTGATCATCATAAAGCCGATGCACCCAGCCGTAGCCGCATACAGCTTGGCGTAGTGGAACCAGCCCTGCATGTAGACGTGTGTCTGGTTCTCAAGCGCCCACTGGGAACCGTTGCGCACACCCAGCCAAATGGCAAGGAAGTAAACGGTGAGGGCCAGGGGGACCACCAAAAAGGTAACAATGCCGCCGAACTTGGTGCGACGGGCAAACTCATTCAGCAGAATGAGACCAATGAGGACAACAAACATCATTCCCCATTGCGAAAGGGCATTAGCCCCATAGACTTGGAAAAACATAGTTTTTAATGTTTAAATGTGTTATTGTTTGATTGTTTGAGTTTTTCTTTCTTTCAGCAAGGCGTAGCCTATCCACACGAGGGTAAGCACCACCGACATGGGAAGGCCGACGGTCAGCATCTCGCGGAGCATCACCTCTACTCCACCGGTTTCTGTGAGGGCAGTGAAGAATGGGTATCGCCATGTGACCTCGCCGTTGATGATGTGGTCGACGATGAGCATCACCGAGCCGCCCCAGAGCATCTTCTCCAAGGCCGGTAACTGACGCATCAGCGGACCAGCGCCGGGAACCTCTATTTTCTTTGCGTTAATTTTGCGATAGGCTGAAGTGGCTATCGCTTGTGTCAATGGAACAATGAAACATGACATAATATTCTGTTTTATAATATTACACTCTGATTTCTTTTATTTCAACTTCGTTGCCGTGCAAGAGCCAAGTCTTGTCGCTGCCGCAATGCGGACAGGTTCGTCCATGGATCACGGTGGGATATTCGCTTTTGCACGTGTCGCACCAAGTGACGGCGGGGATAGTGTTACACCGCAAGCCGCAGCCTTTCAGCAGCGGCTCCTTGTCGGCAGACCACCGCCAACAGTCTGTGAGCAGATGAGGCACCACGGTCGACACCTCGCCGATGTCCATCACCACGGATTCCACATGCTCCACATGGTTTTCCTCTGCCACCTGCTTCACGTCGCGGATGATGTAAAAGACTATGCCTAGTTCGTGCATTTTTAGTTGAAAGTTTAGTGTTGAGAGTTTAGAGTCAGTTTAAAGTTGTGAAGTTGAGAGTTTATAGTAATTTTTTACCGAAGATAATCTTTCCAGTGCGTTTGAGCATATAAGGCAGTATGCCGCCGAACTTGTCCTCGGAGGTGCGCATAATGCTGGCCTCGGGATTGTCGCGGAAGAGATGGATGGCGTCAAAGGCGCATTTGGTGGTGCAGATGCCGCAGCCGATACAGCGGTTCGTGTCCACCACTGAGGCCCCGCAGCTCAGACAGCGGGCCGTCTCTTTGCGCACTTGCTCTTCGGTGAAGGTGAGATGATACTCGGTGAACGGGTCGCGGTCATGGGCGTTGCCTTCCACCTGACGGGCGGTGTTGTCGTAACTCTCTACCATAATGTCATCTTTGTCAAGTTCGATGAAGTCGCGGCGATTGCGGCCGATGGTCATGTGACCGTGCTGCACGTAGCGGTGCAGGCTCTCGGCAGCCTCGTGGCCAGCCGCAATAGCATCAATGGCAAACTTAGGTCCAGTATAGCAGTCACCGCCCACGAAGATATCCTCTTCGGCAGTCTGGTAGGTCAACTTGTCGGCTACGGGATATACGCCACGGAAGAACTCGACTTTGGTGTCCTTCAGCAGGTCTTTCAAGATGACGGTCTGACCGATGGCAAAGATAACTGTGTCAGCTTCCAATTTGATGGTCTCATTCTCATCATATTGTGGGGAGAATCGGTGTTCTGCATCATACACAGATGTGCATTTCTTGAAGACAATGCCCGTAACCTTATTGTCGCCGAGAACTTCTTTCGGTCCCCAGCCAGGGTTAATGACCACGCCGTCTTCACGGGCCTCACGACGCTCTTCTTCGGAAGCTGGCATGATGTCTTCGGTCTCAAGCGAGAGCATCGTAACCTCGGCGGCACCGCTGCGTTTGGCTACGCGAGCCGCATCGATGGCCACATTACCACCGCCTACCACGATGACTTTTTTAGTTGAGAGTTTAGAGTTTAGAGTTGAGAGTCCCTTCGGACCACAATTACATTCACGTAAGAAGTCGATGGCCGTCGTGGTGCCTTCAAGGGTTTCGCCCGTGATGCCGGGCAGTTTGCCTCCCTGACAGCCAATAGCCACATAGAAGCCTTTGTAGCCTTGTTCACGCAGCTGTTGTATCGTGATGTCCTTGCCCACCTCCACGCCAGTTCGGATATCCACGCCGATTTCGCGCATGATGTCGATTTCGGCCTTGATGACGGCCTTGTCGAGCTTGTACGAAGGGATGCCATACTGCAGCATGCCGCCAGGGACTTCGTTCTTCTCGAACACCGTGGGCTTATAACCCATGGTGGCGAGGTAGTAGGCGCAGCTCAAACCCGCCGGACCACCGCCGATGATGGCAATCTTCTCCTCCCAGCGCTCAAGAACACTTGAAGCGATGTTGATTTCCGGCACGAAACGCTGCTCGGCGTTGAGGTCTTGTTCGGCAATGTATTTCTTCACCGCATCGATGGCGATGGGCTGGTCGATGGTGCCACGGGTACAGGCATCCTCGCAGCGGCGGTTGCACACACGGCCGCAGACAGCGGGGAAGGGGTTCTCGCGTTTGATCAACTCCAATGCCTCGCGGTATTTGCCCTCTGCGGCTTTCTTCAAGTAGCCCTGCACGGCGATATGCGCCGGACAGGCCGTCTTACAAGGAGCAGTGCCGGTTGGATAGCAGTTGATGCGGTTCTTGTCGCGGTAGTCCTCGTCCCACTTGTCCTTGCCCCATTTGGCGGCATCAGGCAGCTGCTGCTTGGGGTAGGTCTGCTCGCCGTGCTTGGTGCAGAGTTTCTGTCCGAGGCGGACAGCACCGGCAGGACAGTATTCCACACAACGGCCGCAGGCCACACAATTTTTCGGTTCCACTTTTGCCACGTAAGCGCTACGCGATAGGTTCGGCGTGTTGAACAGTTGTGAAGTACGCAGGGCGTTGCAGATCTTGACGTTACAGTTGCAGATGGCAAATATCTTGCCCTCGCCGTCGATGTTGGTCACCTGATGCACGAAGCCGTTATCCTCGGCAATCTTTAAGATCTTCATGCACTCGTCATAAGTGATGGCGTGTCCGCGTTTGGTTTCAATGAGGTAGTCGGCCATATCGCCCACGCCGATGCACCAGTCACGATAGTCGTCGGCGCAACCCTCTTCGAGTTTCTTACGGCCGTAACGACATGAACAGATGCCCACGGCGAGGTGTCCCTCATAGCGTTTGAGCCAATAGGAAATATGCTCAATATCAGCGGTTTCGTTCACCATACTGATGGCTTTCTCCACGGGGATGACGTGCATTCCGATACCGCTTCCACCCATCGGAACCATAGGCGTGACCTTCTCTAAAGGCAAGAAAGTCATCCTCTCGAAGAACATGGCCAGCTCTGGGTGCTTGTCCATCAGTTCCACGTTCATGTTGGTATATTCGGCACTGCCTGGCACGAACATCGGCACCCAGTAGATGCGGTCTTTGCGCTCAAACGTAGTGCCCGGCACAGGGCCGTCCTTGGTGTATTTATCGCCGTAGTCGTACTCCAGCATACCGAAATAGGCCAGCTTGTCGAGCAACTCGTCAAAGGTCTCGTCGTTGTCCGTGTAGTGTTTCTTTCGGTTCCACTCCACCAGTTCGGTGTAGGGATGATGCTCGCGTACGGTGAAAGCCTTGTGGCTGATGACATCAAGCAGCAGGTCGAGAGAGGCTTCACGGGTCTTTGCATCCATCTCGTCCTCAAAGATGCAAGCCAGGCCCCAATATTCGGGGGCATCGGTATCCATCTTGATCTTACCGGGAATGCGGTCGGTGATTTTTCTCACCAGCTTGATGAGCTTGGGATTGGGATTCTTGTCGCCCTTGTGCTTGGGGACATATTTGGTGGACATTTCGGGCATGGTATTTTAGTTTAGAGTTTAAAGTTTAGAGTTTAGAGTAGTAATGAAGTTTAGAGAGGAAAGTATAGAGTTATTCTTTCCAGTTCTGGACTTCGTTTAGGAGCCAGTCGACAAAGGCTTTGATTCCGTCGCCGGTTTTGGCACAGATGGGGAAGACTATGGCTTTGGGGTTGCGTTGGCAGATGTATTCGCGGCATCGCTCAAGGTCAAAGTCGAAATAGGGCATCACGTCGGTCTTGTTGATGATCACCACGTCGCATACCGTGAACATCAGCGGGTACTTCAGTGGCTTGTCGTCGCCTTCGGGCACCGAGAGAATCATGGCGTTGCGCACTGCTCCAGTGTCGAACTCAGCGGGACAGACAAGGTTTCCCACGTTTTCTAAGATGACGAGGTCGTATTTACCATCGAGAGCATCTAGCCCTTGCCGTGTCATCTCCGCATCAAGGTGGCACATGCCGCCCGTATGCAGCTGTATGGATTCCACTCCGGTAGCCTCCTTCATCTTACGTGCATCCACGTCGCTGTCGATGTCGGCTTCCATTACCGCCACACGGATTTTATCCTTCAGGCGGTTGATGGTCTGTATCAGTGTCGTCGTCTTTCCGCTGCCGGGAGCCGACATCAGGTTAAGTAAGAACGTACCGCGCTCCTTGAGTTCGCCACGCAGCGCGTCGGCATCCTTGTCGTTGTCGGCAAAGACGCTCTTTTTGATTTCAATCACTCGCATTTCGTCCATTCAATTATTTCTTTTCTAACAGCTTCTCTGGTACGTCTTCAGCAGAGACTCATTTATAGTACTCAATCAGCGCTTCCATGGTTTCGAATGGCTTTTCATCCAAATCCACCCAAGTGTCGTTTTGGTAGCATTGCATCTTCCACCCCGACACTGTTCCATCAATCATCACGGGTACGACTCGTCTGTCCATTCCCAGGTTAAAGCCCTCCCCAATGAGTCCATCGTAGGCCTCGTTCATCTTATCAACGATTCCACAAAGGCTTCCCTTGATCTTCTTGTTTTGCATAGGATTGAGTGGTTAGATATGCTGCCTATTATCTGATTACCCTAGTAAACACAGGGGTCTCCTCCCCTATCACCGTAACATAGACCTTCATCTCACCCGCAGGCGGCATGTTCGGACGGTCTTCACGGGGAAGGTCAACAGCAGTGAACAGGTATTCCGTGCCCTCAGGGATGGCGCGGGAGGCAACAGTCTTGGCTTGGGCATGCATCATCGGATAGTCGCCTACAGCAGCATTAAAGATGGCAGCTTCCTCTTCGCTCACAGGATGCTGCTCAGGGAATTCCTCCAACTTGGTGAATTCGCCTTCCATGAAGCCATTGGATTTCAAGAAATTGTCTATCTCCTTGGGCATAGCCTCAAGACGAGCGGCACGGACACCGTAGCCAGGAAGGATTTCTGCATTGGGTTCAGCTTCTGCCAAATCCTTCACGCTCGATTCCAACCCGCCACTACCAAAGGTGCAGAACGGGACGATCTTCTTGCCACTCAGGTCAACACCATTCAAGAACGTGGCGATAGGAGGCGCATAGGTGCCAAACCAAATCGGATAGCCTATGAAAACCACGTCATACTTGGCAACATCGGCTTTGAGCGGCTGTATCTCAGGATATGCACCCTCGTCGAGTTCTTTCTTACCGCGTTCAATCGTAGCCTGGAAATCGCCATCGTATAGCTCTACGGGAACAATCTCCTCAATGTCGGCACCGAGTTTTGTGGCGATTTCTTGTGCCACGGCCTTGGTGTTAGAGGTTTGTGAGTAATAGAGCACCAGCATCTTGGGCGTCTCTTTTTCTGCATCAGCATTTTGCGTCGTTTTCTTCGGACCGCATGAGACGGCGGTCAGCGTCACGGTCGCAAGGACCAGTATCATTTTCAAGTTCTTCATATCACTAATGATTTAGAGTTTCGTATTTCGGGCAAAATTATAAAAAAGTTTATATCGAAACAACAAACCGACTCATAAAGGCATCAGACTATTGATTTTTATTATTTTTGTGCGTCAAATATCAATTCGCTCATGAAAACCATAGCATTACCTATCATCCTCGGCATCTTTGCCGCCTGCGGGCATCACAACACGCCCTCAGAGCCTTACGAAACCGACAGTTTTGTCACCAAAAGCGGGAAAACCGTAAAGTTTCATGCCTTAGTGCATGCCAGCATCCGCATCGAATACGATGGCAAGGAAATCGAAATCGACCCCATGCATCAACTGGGCGACCTCACCATCGACTATGGTGCCTTCCCCAAGGCGGATTTCATCCTGGTCACGCATGACCATTACGACCATCTTGACACTATGGCCATTGCCACCCTCACCAAAGCGGAAACACAACTCATTACCAACCAATTATGTGCTGACAAGTTGGGCTATGGAACGGTCATGGCTAACGGCGACCGCCTCGTCATGAACGACTGGCTGACTGTTGAAGCGGTGCCTGCCTACAACACCACCGAAGGACATCAGCAGTTCCATCCCAAAGGCCGCGACAACGGCTTCATCCTCACCATCGACGGATTGAGGATTTACATCGCCGGCGACACCGAAGACATTCCCGAAATGGCTGAAGTCAAGGACATTGACGTTGCTTTCTTGCCCTGCAACCAGCCTTATACGATGACCACGGAACAACTGGTACGCGTAGCCCGCATCATCAAGCCCAAGGTGCTGTTCCCCTACCATTACGGGCAGACAGACGTCAGCGGACTGGCCGGACAATTAAAGAATGACGGCGTTGAAGTTCGAATCCGGCATTACGAATAAGACAGAATGAACGAAAAAAAAGTCAGCCCTGAAAGCCATCTTTCGGGCTGACTTATGAATAGATCTATTCAATTATTCTCCCAGCAGGTGCTCAAACAAGAAGTTGTCGATCTTGTTGAAGAGATGCATACGGCACTCGCCAGTGCCATATTCGTAGCCACCGTAAATGCCGTGGTTCTTGTTGGGATAAATCATCAGGTCGAACTGCTTGCCATTTGAAATCATGGCCTTGATGAGCTCCATGGCGTTCTGGTAGTGAACGTTGTCGTCGCCGCTACCATGGCAGAGCAGGTAGTTACCCTTAATCATGGCAGTGTTGTGGACAGGTGAGTTCAAGTCGTAACCGTCGGGGTTCTCTTGAGGCGTGCGCATGAAACGCTCGGTGTAGACGTTGTCGTAATAGCGCCAGTTGGTCACAGGAGCCACCGACACAGCCGTGCTGATGACATCCGCGCCCTTGGTGATGCGGTTGGCAGCCATGAAACCGCCATAGCTCCAGCCGTAGATGCCGATTCTGCTTCCATCCACGTAAGGTTGCTTGGCCATATACTTTGCAAGGGTAATCATGTCTTCGGTCTCGTACTTACCGAGTTGCAGATAGGTCATCTTCTTGAAGACCTCGCCTTGAGCTCCACTACCACGATTATTGATGGAAACACTGATGATGCCATGCTGTGCGAGCAACTGCATCCACCAATAGTCGCTGTTGGCCCACGAGTTGCTGACCGTCTGATGGCCGGGACCGCCATAAACATAAATCAGCACAGGGTATTTCTTTGAAGGATCAAAGTCGGGAGGCAGGATCTGCCAAGCGTCCACATCGACTTGGGTGCCATCGGGTAAAGTGAAGGCGGGGTCACTGATCTTCATGAGTTTCTTCTCGCCGAGGTTGAAGGTCTTCAGCTTCTCGGCAAACTCATGGTTGTCCTCCAGTACGCGCACCAACTTGCCTTGATTAGTGTAGAGTTCAAACTGGCGTGGTTGGTCAATGGTGCTGTTTATATTAATAAGGTAGCTGAAGTCATTGCTAAACGTAGCCTGGTTGGTGCCCGGGCGACCAATCACCTCGCGCATCTTGCCTTTCAGGTTGACGGCGTAAATTTGGCGGTCGACGGGTGTGTTCTTCGCGGCTTGGAAATACACTTCCTTGCCATCGAAGCCGTAGACGCTGGTCACGTCCCAAGGACCATCGGTGAGTTGCTTCACCAAGGTGCCATCGAGATTGTAAAGGTAGATGTGGTTGTAACCGCTCTTCTCAGAGGTCATGAGGAAACGCTTGCCGTCTTCGAGGAAGTGCCAGTCGTCGGTGATGTCGATGTAGTAGTCGTTGGTCTCGTCATAAAACACGCGGCTCTTGCCCGTAGTGGCATCGGCAGCCAAGATTTCAAGATGATTCTGATGGCGGTTGAGGCGTTGGATGGCCAGCACATTGGCATCCTTCGTCCAGGCGATGCGGGGCAGATAGATGTCGGTTTCCTTGCCCGTGTCCATCTTCACCGTCTTGCCGTTTTCGAGGTCGTACACATAAATCTCGACGATGGAGTTGTCTTCACCCGCTTTGGGATACTTGAAGCTGTACCAATCGGGATAGAGGCCTTCGAACTCCTCCATCTGGAACTCGCGCACCTTGCTCTCGTCAAACTTCATGAAGGCGATTTTCTTGCTGTCGGGTGACCAATAGAAACCCTGAGAGAAGCTAAATTCCTCCTCGTAGACCCAGTCGGGGGCACCGTTGATGATGTGGTTGTAGAGGCCATCTTTGGTGAATTGCTTCTCCTCCCCTGTCTTCAGGTCCTTAATGAACAAGTTATTGTCGCGCATGAAGGCCACCTTAGTGGCATCGGGCGAGAACGTGGCGAGGCGTTGCTTGCCGTTCTCCGAAAGCGGTTGCAAGGTCTTCGTGTTGAAATCGTAGACATAATAGGTGGCGTGATACGAATGGCGATAGATGCTCTCCATTTCGGTAGCGCACAGCATCTTGTCCTCGTTAGCACTCAACTCATAGTCTTGAAGTCCGATAGGCAATGAGTCGGGATGCAGGGTGAGGTCAGCAATGCCGAACAGCGTCTTCTCCAGTTTTCCTGTCTTGTAGTTGTAAATGTTGAGTTGGCCTTTCTCGAAGGAGGCGTAAGTCTTGCCATCTTTCATCGAATTCATGCCTCTGACGCTCTTGGCATAGAACGTCGGACGCATGTACAGGTCTTCCAAATCAAAGTTTTTCTTCTCTTGGGCCGTAGCCGAAAGCGTTCCAAAAACAAGGAACAAGCTGACTAATAGGTATTTAAACTTCATAACGATTAGATTTGATTGCACAAAGATATAATTTTTTCAAAAAAAGAAAGAATTTTTCTTGTTGGT
>JAEEGJ010018269.1_pt1 | contig 15692 bp, 9 predicted proteins | sample 8958761 | NCBI WGS metagenome assembly JAEEGJ01 (sample SAMN16246546, study PRJNA631951) | gut metagenome | biome: gut microbiome; feature: rumen; material: RS-attached | host: Bos | place: Iran: Karaj | collected 2018-10
CTGCCACAGCAACTTCTCCTCCAATTCCTGTATCAATTTCGTCAAACACAAGGGTTTCAACATTATCTGTGCGTGCAAAAATAGTTTTGAGGGCGAGCATGACGCGGGAAAGTTCACCACCAGAAGCAATTTTTGCAAGTGGCAATGGAGGATTTCCAGGATTAGCACTTATCATAAACTCAATATCATCTTTTCCATAAGGCCCGCAAAGCTGTTCAACTTCTGTACCGGCTTTCTGGTTAATTTGAACACAGAAAGTAGTACCTTTCATTCCGAGTTTTGAAAGAATCTGGTCTACTTCTGCATTCATTTCTGAAGCAGTGGTTTTACGAGCTGCAGAAAGTTTGTCTGCCTGTGTAAGAACAACTTTTTCAAGAGCTTTTATTTCTGCAATAAGCTGATCTTTACGGTTATTACCATCACCATTTTCTTCGATATATTTTTGAGCTTCTTCAAAATACGTAAATACTTCTGAAAGAGAAGCATTAACAGATGAAGCATATTTTTTCTTTAGATTGTAAATCAGAGAAAGTCTGTCTTCGACAGTTTGAAGACGATTCGGATCATAAACCAGTTTCGCTTTATAATCTGAAAATTCTGCTGCAATATCAGAAAGTTCATAAAAAGCAGACTCAACACGTTCATCAAGCTTAGAAAGAGATTTATCCAGTTCTGTAACATGAGAACTGTCGCGCCTAATTTTTTTAAGTAAACCTATTACACCGCTATCATCACTACTAAGCATTTGATCAATAGAATCTACATCTGAATAAATCTTTTCATATGAAGCAAGACGTGCCTGTTCGTCTTCAAGATCGGCATCTTCATGAGGCTTTAGTTTAGCCTCTGTAATTTCCTGAACAGCAAAGGTCATCATATCAAGCTTACGAAGACGCTCACTGTCAGACATATTGTACTGAGCAAGCTGTTTTCTCTTCTGTACAAGTTCTGCATATTTTTGAGTAAAGGCTTCAACTTCTGCTGTAATTCCGGCTCGTGCATCAAGATATTTTCTGTGTTCAGCAACCTTCATGAGCGACTGATGCTCATGCTGGCCGTGAATATCTACAAGAAAAGCTGAAAACTGTGCAAGGTCTCCGCGGGTTACCGGTGTATCATTAATCCAGGCACCATTTTTTCCTGTATCGCGGATTATACGTCGAAGAAGAACGCGGTCATTTTCAATTTCAATTCCGTGGAACGAAAGCCATTCAAGTGCGTTGCGTGGCTCATCTTCATCAGTATATTCAGTGCGGACTGGAAGTCCTGAAGGAAGCAAAAAGGTTCCGCTTACACTAGCCTCTTTTTTTCCGGCTCGAATCTGCTGAACATCTGCCTTACCACCAAGCAAAAATGAAAGCGCTCCAATCAAAATGGATTTACCAGCACCTGTTTCACCAGATAAAACAGTAAAACCTTTTGTAAATTCCAGATAGTCTGAATCTATAAGTGCAAAATCTTTAATGGTTAAATCTTCAAGCATGAGGTACCCCCGACCAGTTTAATTTTGATCTGAGCGCGTTATAGAATTTTTCTGCGGAGCCTGCTACAAGCATTGCTTTCTTTTTATTCAAAACTACTGAAATAATATCTCCGCATTTAATTGGGAAAGGTTCCTGTCCGTCTACTGTGAAAAACAAATCTTTTGCACGGCTTTTTTCTACAGTTACTTCAAGAACGCTGTCCGGGCTTAATACAACCGGGCGGCTTGAAAGTGAAAATGAATTAAGCGGAGTAAGAACAAATGCTTCCAGATCAGGAGAAACAATTGGTCCCCCCGCAGCTGCAGAATAAGCTGTAGAACCTGTTGGTGTTGCTAAAATAAGGCCGTCTGCCTTTAAGCGGCAAAGAGGAAGTGAATTACGTTTTACAGAAAGCATAACAGTAGATACTCCTCTTTGAGTTGAAATAACAGCGTCATTAAGACTTAGAGAAGAATAGATTTTCTTTCCTTCTCTGAGAACTTCAACCTTAAGCATTGATCTCTTTTCAAACGAGGATTTACCGTCCAGGAAAACTTTGAGTTCTTTCTTCCATTCATCTGGCTGTACAGAAGCAATAAAGCCGAATTCACCAAGATTTACAGGAAAAACAGGAAGCCCGTATTTAGAGGCATTTCTGGCAGCGTAAAGAACAGTTCCATCACCGCCAAGAGAAATTACAAAATCATAGCCCTTAAAATCTGTATTATCAACAAAGCCGTCAAAGCTCAGAAAATCATGTTCAATACCTTTTTTAGAAAGGTATTCTGCAATTTCCTGCGCCAGAGTCATCGATTCATCTTTGCTTACATTTATAATTAAAAGAGCCTTTTTCATTCGTTCCTTTTTTTATGGCAGGGAGCTCAAAACCTTAACAATTTTTGCACTCTCTGCGTGAGTCAAACGCGGATAAAGCGGAATATGAACACAGCGCAGATAAAGCGATTTTGCATGAATGCAGGATTCAGACAATTCATCCTTTAAGGCAATTACAGAGTTATCATATGCAAGCTGAACTTCAATTTCTTTTCTTGAAGCATACTGCTTAACGTCCTTAAATGAACTTGCAAGAATTAATGGAAAACAGCTCATAGTAGAGCCCTCTTCCATTTCGCGTGCATACATTTTATGACGGCCAATAAGACAAGCCTGATGGAACATAGCAAACAGTTCCTTTCTTGTCTTTTCATTACGAGGATATTCACGAACCTGAACCCATGCGAGTGCACAGTTAATATCAGGCAAAAGGTCTGTCAAAGGTGCTGCATCAGAGAACTTCTTAAGAACAATCCATTCACGGCGGCCAGGTGCCATAAGAACAGCTCCACCACCGGCTGTAAGAACATCGCGTTCTTCAAGTCCCATAATTGTGTAAATACCAAAAGAACCAGCAAGCTTACGTTCTTCTGTTGGTACACCTTCAGCATTCTTTACTGGAACTGATGCACCTGCGCTCTGTGAAATATCTTCGATTACAGGAATACCAAGAGCCATAATGCCTTCGAAATCTGGGAGAATACCTTCTGTTTCATGAAGAATAAGAAGACGTCCGCCAGCCTGGATTCCTTTGGAAACAATTTCTGCTGTTACAAGGCCAGAAACCTCGTCTACATCAAGTACGAGAGGCTCATATCCAAGGCTTTCAACAGTCTGATACTGCCAGGCTGGAGCCAGAGCCGAAATCATAATCTTTCCGCCCTTTTCAAAATCAAGGGCCTGTAAAGCATATTTTAAAGCGATTGCAGGGCTTCTGAGAGCCACTGCGCCGTCACATTTAGTAAATTCCTTTACCGTCTGGATCAATCTTGCGTTTAACTCGCCGGGACCAATTTTTTCGTCTACCATGCAGGTTAAAACCGCATCCATTTCTTTTCTACGAATAGTTGTACTGTAAGTCTGTATCATTTAATTTACTGGATATCGATAATTTTCTGTAATTCTTTAGCGTTGAAGAGCTTGCGGGTGTTCAGCATAATAAGATAACCTGTTTCCTCGCGTACAACGCCTTCGATATACTCTGTTCCGATTCCGCTTAACATCTGTGGAGGGTCCTTTACATCCTCACCTTTTACGGTAACAACGCGCTCAACTTTATCGATAATAATACCGATTTTGCTACCATCTATATTAAGGATAATAAAACCACCTTCCATTTCTATGTCTTCAGACTTTGTAGAAGCCTGAATCTTGAAGCGTTTATGCAAATCTATAATAGGAATAATCTCACCACGAAGATTGATAATACCCTCAACATAATATGGGGCATTAGGAATAACGCGGACATTCTGGAGTCTTACAATCTCTTTAACATCCATGATGTTAACACCATATAATTCTTCTCCAAGATGAAACGTTACCATTTGATACTGTACATCATTAGCCATGTGACCCTCCAAGATAATAAAACCTATCCTTATAATAATACTCCTAAAATTAAGGTTTTGCAATGCAATTCTTCAATCCACAGTAAAAAGCGTCACCGCATTTACAACTGTTATACCCTCCTTTTTTAAGATCTCGGCACAACTTTCCAAAGTAGAACCTGTAGTACAAACATCATCGATAATGCATACAGAACTCGGCAGGCGGCCGGAAAAAGGCTTTAGGGCACGGTCAATTACCTTAGAAGAACATAGGGAATAAGCAGACTTTATCGATTCCAATCTTTGAATGCGGGATAATTTTTTCTGCTGCTTCGAAGAATTTCTTTCAAGGATTTTCAGTACCTTAAAGCCATAGCGTTTTTCGAGAAAAGAACAAAGTTCATCTATCTGATCCCAGCCATTTTTCCGGATTTTTCCCTTTCTTGGCGGAACAGGTACAATTACTCTGTTGTCTGTTTTTCTAAGTACTTCACATAAAAGCTTTGCAAAGATTGGTGAAAACTCTCTTTCTTCAGACATTTTCCATCTGAACATAAGTTCTCGGTTCCATAGTCTGTAAGAAAAAAGCGGAATAACCCTGTCGGTATTTTTAAGTACCGGGTTTTCACGACAAATCATGCATTTGTCTTTCATGCCGATTAACTCCCTGCCGCAGCATTCACACCGCTCTTTTTCAAGAAGTCGACTTACAGAAAAATGCTTTTTCATGCAGGAACTGCAGACTGGTCTTAAGAACACAAGAGAACCGCATACCGCACATTTCCGTCCGCCGCTTATGAAAACATAAAGGAGTCGTAATGCTGAAACAAAGAATTGTTTTACTTCGAAAAATATTTTTCTCACATATATACTATGGTGCAAACATTACGAAAAACGGAAGTTTTTTGAGAAAAAAAATGTAAAAATATTAAAGACCGGAGAGTGCTTTTTTCCAGCGGGCAATAGCCTGAAGGGCGTTCAGCGGAGTAAGGTTATCTGTATCAGTTGAAAGAATCTCTGAAATAATAATTTCTTCATCGCTGAAAAGTCCTGGTGTTACAGGTGCCGGCTGTGCAGACTGTGCTCCACCTGTCTTTGTATCTTTTGGAAGATCATCAAGAAGGATAGGATTATCCGCTGCCATTTCCTGGATATGAGCAAGGATTACATTGGCACGGTCTATAACATTCTGCGGAATACCAGCAAGCTTTGCTACATGAATACCATATGAGTTTTCTGTAACACCCTCTTTTACCTTACGAAGGAATACAACCGAACCATTCTGTTCAAGAACGTCCATACAAAGCATTTTGAGCTGAGGATGTTCCATTCTTGAAAGTTCGTGGTAATGTGTCGCAAAGAAAGTTTTACAGCCGATTGTATCAAGCAGATATTCAGAAACCGCCCGGGCAATTGCAAGACCATCTTCTGTAGAAGTACCACGCCCTACTTCATCCATAATTACAAGTGAACGTGAAGTTGCAGCATGAAGAATATTTGCAGTTTCGGTCATTTCTACAAGGAAGGTAGATTCACCCTTTGCAAGGTTATCTGAAGCGCCTACACGGCAGAAAATTCGGTCAACAATTCCAAGTCTTGCAGATTTTGCAGGAACATATGAACCTGTCTGTGCAAGAAGCGCTATAAGAGCATTCTGTCTTAGATAAGTACTCTTACCGGCCATATTTGGACCAGTAATCAAAGCAAAGGAAGGAACCGCTTCATCTTTAGCAGAAAGCAGCGCATCATTAGGCACAAACTCTCCGGTAGGAAGATGATTTTCAACAACCGGATGGCGGCCGTCTTTTATATCAAAATATGGAGTATCTTCAATTTCTGGTCTTACCCAGTTATGTTCAATTGCAGCCTGTGCAAAAGAACAGGCTGCATCAGTGTTTGCAATTTCATCTGCAATCTGAAGAAGATAAGGAATGTATTTTGCAAGAGAAGTTCTGATTTCAACAAAAAGGTCTCTTTCCAGTTCAAGGATTTTTGTTGAAGATTCGTTGAGTTCCTGTTCAAGCTGCTGAAGACGTTCAGTAGTATAGCGGTCACCGTTTACAAGAGCGCGTCTCATAATAAAATGCGAAGGCACACTTGAAAGCTTTCCCTTGCTGACTTCTATAAAGTAGCCTGCAGCGTTTGTATATTTTACACGAAGTGTTGAGATACCAGTTTTCTGTTTTTCTTCTGCTTCGTATTCTGCAAGAATCTGATTAAAGTTATCGTGTACACCACGCCAGTGATCAAGTTCTTCTGACCAGCCAGCCTTAATAATTCCGCCGTCAGTTAAAGAAGTTGCAGGATCATCGAGAATTGCTTTTTCAATCAGAGAACAGATTGCATGACTGTTTTCATCAGACACAAAAGAAAAATCATACTGACCAAGATATTCTTTTACGCGACTCCAGCTTTCAAGACTGAAACGTAATGCCTGCAGATCTTTTGCATGAGCACGTTCCATTGCAATGCGGCCGGCAAGACGTTCAACATCAAGGATACCGCTTAAATCTGCTTTTACCTTGTCCAAAAGCTGGCGGTTTTCTACAAAGCTTGCAACCTTGCTCTGACGGTCTTCTATCTGACGAAGATTTGTAAGCGGGAACAAAAGCCAGTTACGGAGAAGTCTTCCTCCCATAGCAGTCTTTGTAAAGTCCACGCATTCTAAAAGTGTATACTGGGAAGTTCCATCACGCATATTTGAAATAACTTCAAGATTGCGGCGTGAAGAATCATCCATAATTAAAAATTCGCTGTCACTGTAAACACGTATTGAACTTACGTGAGGAAGTGCGGCATTTGTTGTCTTTTCAAGATAATCTAGAAGGAAGCCAGCAGGAACAACTTCAGGGCTGTCTTCTTCAAGACCATAGGCTTTAAGATTAGCAGTCTTAAACTGAGCTGTAAGTTTTTTGTATGAAACCTCTGCAGAAAAATCCCAGTCTGGATAATAAGAAACAGAAATTGAACCGTAAGCAGAAAGAACAGTTTTTATTGCTTCATTATTTTTTAGTGAAGCCGGAAGAAGGAGTTCTCTTGGAGCTGCTCTGTTTAATTCCTTTCCAAAGTTTTCTGCCATCTTAGAAGCTGGCCATGAGGTTGCGCGGAAACTTGAGGTAGTTACATCAATAAATGCGAAACCTGCTTTTGCTTTTGAGATTGAAAGAGCTGCAAGATAATTTGCACGATTACCGTCAAGATATTCAGCTTCTACTGCAGTTCCTGGAGTAATAATTTCTACAACCTTTCGTTCAGTAATGCCTTTTCCGCCCTTTGGAATTTCTCCTACCTGTTCACAGATAACAATCTTTTTCCCAAGACGGAGTAAGCGTGCAATATAGATTTTTGCTGCATGATAAGGAATACCGCACATAGGTCTTGAAGCGCGGTGTGTTAATGTTAAATTCAAAAGACGCGATACTTCTACCGCATCTTCATCGAACATTTCATAAAAATCACCGAGGCGAAAAAACACAACCTCGGTTTTATATTTTTCTTTAATTCCCCGATACTGAATCATCATCGGGGTGAGATTCTCTTCGTCAGCCATTCCCTTTATCCTGGCCTGATTTTAGTATCCTAACTCTTGAATAACCTGATTGGTAATATCTACAGAAGAAGAATACCATAGAATTGCATTTGATTCCTGCAGACTCAAAATCATACTGTAGCTTCCACTCTCTGCAATTTTAGCGAGTGTGTTATAAAGCTTTTTGTAAAATTCATCTGAGTTCTGCAGAGTTTTCTGCATAGATTCAAGCTCAAAGTTTTTTGCGTTTGTATATTCAGTGAGATAGTCTGTTTTCTTGGTGATTTCTGCTTCAATCTTTAAAGCCTGTGCGTCATTACCGGAATTTGTTAATTCAACCTTTTTCTGCTGAAGCTTTTTAATCTGCTCAACCTGATTGTTAATTTCTTCCTGGAATTCAGCTTTCTTTTTTTCATAGCTTCTGATAGGAGCTGAACTTGTAAAATAAGCCTGGTAAACCTTTGCTGTATCTACTACTCCAAACTTTGTAATCTGCTGAGAGAATGCAGGGAAACAACTACCTGCAAGAATAAATAAAGAAATAAGAAGTTTAAGATGTTTTTTCATTTCGTGAAATCCTTTTAACGATGGTTTCGACCCTTCGACTCCGCTCAGGGACCACAGGCTCAACCATCGTGTTTATTTTATAACAAAAATTAATAGTTCACAATATTAAATGAAAGTACAAAGTTGAATGGCTGATCAGCAAACTTTGGCTTTCCGTCTTCAACTCTGTATCTCCATGCAAACAGGAGATGCAATGGAAGCTGTGGAATAAGGAAGCGGATTCCAGGTCCAAAGCTGTAATAGAAGTCATCAATACCAAGGTTCTTCATATCCTGAAGTTTTGGAGTTACTGCAGCTGCATCCCAGAAACCGTCGATTCCAACAATACCAGGAACGATTGGAATTCTAAGTTCTAGTCTGTTTGAAAGCATAGCAAGACCAGTTGCATCAGAATATGCTTCACTCCATCCACGACCATTAATAAGACCGTCGATATAAAGTGCGTTCTTTGTATTAATACCATTCTGAACAGGAATGATTGTAGACAAACCAGTATAACCTGCAAGAACAAGCTTAAAGCTCCAGTTTTCAGTTACAGGAAGATCAATGAGCTTAAGATATCCTTCAAGCTTTGTATCTGATCTCATAAAGAATTCTTTTTCAAGGTTTGGAATAAGACCGTACCAGGTAACTCTTTCATTTAAGAACCATCCCTTAGTTGGGTCATAGTTCAAATCACGGTTATCGATAGACAAACTTCCATAAACTGAGTTAGAAACACCCCAGCGGTTAGCATAAGAAGAAACTGTAGTTTCAACAGGAACGTAAACAGATTCATCAAATACATTGCGCTGCAAAGATGTTGAAAGCCCACCGGCAAGAGTAATTACAGCATAGTCAGGAGTCCATCTTCTTGAAAGACCTGTACTGAAAGTTGTACTCCAATCGTGGTAAGACATATAGTATCTGTTCTGAACCAGTTCCAGATTAGGTGACCAGAAGTTTACAAGGCTGGCTGTTTTTGCATGGCTGAATGAAATTGCAGAATGGAAAGCAATAGGATATTTACCAATCCAGTTCTGTGAATAAGAGAAGTCAATTGACTGTTCACCAGTTGCAATTGTTGTAGCAGCTGCAATTGTACGGCCTTCACCAAAGAGGTTTGAGTTTTCAAGTTTTGCAAACAATGAAATTGGAAGTGCGCTTCCGGCCTGCTCTGTAGCACCAGAGAAAGTCAAACCAAACTGAACCGAAGAAGTAGACTGCTCTTCTACAGAGAAGATCAAATCTACAAGGTTTTCTTCTGTACCCTGCTTTGCTTCTGGAACAATACTTGAGAAGTAGCGCAGGTTCATAAGGTTTCTCATACCGTTGATAATTTTATCATTAGAGAATGTATCACCCGGCTCAATAGGAATTTCACGTTTAATTACAAAGTCTTTTGTTTTTGTATTTCCCTTAACAATGATGTTTTCAATGTGGCTGCGGGAATGTTCTTTGATTGTAATGTCATAAGAAATTTCATGACGGTCAGAATCTTTTACAGGAACTGTATAGAACTCATTCATCATGTAACCATTTTCATGATAAACGCTCTGGATATTCTGCAAATCTTCCTGGAACTTTGTTCCGTTGTAAATCTGTCCTTCCTTGAGCTTTTTATTTTTGAGGAGTTCTTTTTCTGAGAAAACTTCATTTCCAGAAATTCTGAGTCCTGAATAGGTATACTGAGCACCTTCCTGAATTACAAAGAGAACTGTAAGTTCATCTCTCTGCTTTTCTTCATTGAAGGTTGTATCGATTTTTACATCAAGAATATTGGCATCTGCATAACCATGTTCCTGATAGTATTTAATAATAGTCTGCTTATCCTGCTCCATTGTAGAAGGCTGATATGCACCGTCCTTAAAAAGACCAACTTCCTTTAAGGCAAGCTTTCTCTTGAGGGCACGGCTTGAAACAATTGTATTTCCAGAGAACTGAATTTCGCGGATTACAGAACTGCTTCCTTCTGAAATCTCAAAGTTGATGATAATTCCTTCCGGAGTTTCTTCAATACTATGAGTTACGTATGAAGCGTTATATCCCTTCTTAAGATAGAAGTTACGGATAAGTCGTTCATCAATAAGAACTTTTGATTCAATATAAATATCACTTGTTTTATTTTTGATTGTTTCGCGGAGTTCACCATTTCTGATTTTATGGTTTCCGAGGAAGTTAATGTCTTTAATTGTTGGTCTTTCAACTACTTCAAAAACGAGAAGTACATCTGACTTATCACTAGAAGCATGCTTTGCGTAAGGAGTAATATCCTCAAAGAATTCAAGACTGTAAAGACGGTCAAGAATATCGTTATAAACTTCATCTGTAAAAGGTGAATCAATATATGAACTTACAACACCATTCAAATCTGATTTTTTTACATTCTTAAGTCCATTGAAATCAATCTTTGAAATTGGCTGATTCCAATACCATTCATCACTCTGTGCCGAAAGTGCAAATACAGATACAAACATTAAGAAAAGAGCTGCTAAAACTTTTCGATACATTAAAAACTCCTACTTTCTACATCAAAAAGCGTATTTCCATGAAAGCGTTACTGACGTAGAAGGAACAAATTGATTTTTTAATAAAGCATTAATATCTGGAGCCATATTTACACGTATATTTGCAAATGGAGACTCCAGTTCCATACCAAATTCTGGCTGGAACAGCATTTTACCAGCAGCTGCAATATTATTTGCATCACCATCTTCAAAAGATACATGAAGCATGGCGTCAACATATAATGAACTGCCGAGGTATTTACCTATATAAACAGTTGTATTATCAAGAAAGTTACCAATAGAAATCTTTTCTTTTGTAGAATTTCTTTCAATACTATAGTTATATGTATTTTGCAATACATTTGTTCGTAAAGAGAATATATCAAAATTAAGCAAATCCCGCAACTTGTTTTCTGCCTGGCGGACTACGGTAGACTGGATTGCATAGTCTGATGCGGCAAACAGGAAGTCACCGGCTGTATCTGAATCTGCCATAACAATCTGACCTAAAAGCGAACGGATTTCGTTTTCAGATTTTGCAGGGATTGAAGAGAAACGAGGCTGCATATCCAGAAGTTCCTGCTCTTCTACAGCCATAACGATTTTTACTGTCTGTCCGCGGTCATCTTTTTCGCGAGTTTCTGCGTTTACAGTAATTGTCGGGTTTGCAATATCATCTTTATTGAATTTAATATTTCCAGATTTTATATAGAAGCTTCTGTTCAGATATGCAATGTCTCCGGACTTGAATTTAAGCTCTCCGTCTATCATATACAAATCTTCCGGCTGATTTACTACCACCTTCATAGTTGTATTCGGAACAAAAACACATCTCAAAACTGGATCCAGACGTACCGAAGCATGGGTTCCAAGAGTAATATCGAGGTCTGTAACTACCTGTACCGGCATTGCCATATCTTCCGCGCCCGAAGAAAGATTAGCAAGCGCGAACAACTGGACGGCAAGGTCTACATTTTCACCGGCAATATTACCTGTCAGCTCAACAACATCATTTTCCATATACATATCAACATTCAAAGAAACATTTCCGTTGAGAGAAACTACGTCTGTCTTAAAGTTGACAGGAATGAGGTCTGTTTTATATGAACTGAAGGTTCCTTCCAGGTGGTCAAGGTTCCATTTATTAAGATATATAGTAAGAGCCGCAAGGAGCCGCTGATTATTCTTTAATGAAAGTATGGTCTCTGGAATCTGAATTTCATTACTTATGATATTCATTGAAATTTGAGGAGCAGATATTTTCTGTTTATTGAATACCATAGGGCATTTAATTACCGGAGAAACAATATTTGCACTTCCGTTAAGTTCCGGATCATTGATTGTTCCGGTAATTACAAAGTCTCCGGCAAACAGACCGCTTTCGGCAACCAAAAGATCATCAATATTAAGATTTGCACAGGCTTTCGGAATATCTACTAAAATATCGTACATCTCAAGATTCATTACCCTGAGGTCTACAAGTCCATCCATTTTTGCAGAGATAAAGTTCTTATTATCAAGGTTCAGCTCAAGAAGTCCGTCTTTTGTATAAGTTCCATAAAGGCCGCAGTTATCTGAAGAATAAATAGAGAAAATATCATTAGCATAAAGGAATGAGAATGAAAGCGGGAACGGCTTTTTGATCAGAGAACCGCCGAACGCCGGCGTTGTAAGAGTTACTGTAAACGAATCTGGAAGCAGTTTTCCCTCTGGAACAATTGCATTATCCATTGTCAAAGTAAGCGGTGCATACAGAGTTTTATCCATTACTCCATAATTAAACTCACCGGTTGCGTTTACAGTCATATCTGTAAGTGATGCGGTTGCCTGAATGTTAGAGAAATCCATTCCATCATAATTAATGCTCAAATCTGAAATTGTGATATCGCGGTCTTCTACTACTATGTTTCCTTTTCCTGTAAGCATTTCAGCGGCGACAAGAACTGAGAGGGAATCTACATTTAATGCGATGTAAGGATGTTCAAGCGTTCCCGATGTAAAAAGCATTCCAGAAATTATATTATTATCGTTACTCTGCTCTACAAAGCGGCTGAGGCTGAAGTTTTTAAGCTGCATCTGAAGATTCAGATAGATATATTTAAGGATATTATCTTTTGTCATAGGAAGATGTTCAGGGTTCGAAATACTTCCATCAATGATAATCATTTCATCAGTAATAGGATTATGAAGATTCATTGCAAGGCCAATGGAATCAAAAACATCTTCATTTATATTCAAAATGGCGTCTGCTGTACCTTCAAGCACCGAATAAAAGTCTGAATAGGCAATTGTGTCCATTCGTGCGCCATATTTAGTTGCACTACCCGACACTACAAGCTTTGGATTTACAGAAACATTACCGTCTGCAAGTTCAACTTCCAGCTGAGACATCTGAAGAGACGGACCATTTTCCTTATCATAAGCAAAGTTTGCAGCAGTTGAGAAGATTATTGATTTATCCAAAACCTTTACCGGAATGCTCTTAAATAAAAGATGTCCGTCAAAGGCATTATTTTCTTTAATTCGCATTTCTATATCAGTTCCGTAATCGCCTGTAACTGTTATGATTTCTGGCATGATTGTTCCGGAGAAATGATATGGAATGGAATCTATATTAATATCTGCAGTAAAGAACTTATCAGAAGAATCCGGTGCACTGTCCAGGGAAGCTGAGGCTTCAAGGGCAAATTTTCCAACGATAAGGGAAAGCTGATTAAGCTGAATGCTTGAATCTGTACCGTTGAGCGCAAACATAAGCGCCTGGTTATCGGCCTGTGTGTTAGCAAGCAGAACGTACGGAATATTATACGAGAAGGTCTTTAAGTCTGTTGATGCATAAATATCACCAGACAAAAGATACGGCTCAAGATTTTTCTGAATTGAAGTAACGGTTTGAGCATCATCTTCCGGCAGGAACTGAGCCGCAAGTGCTGCCATACTGTCCAGATAAAGACTGCTCAAAGTGATATTTGTCTGGAAATAACTTGAAGCATTAAGATAACTTCCGTCAACCTTAATCATTCCAGGTTCAAGTTCTTCCAGATGTGAATAATCATAAATCTCAAAGGTAAAATCATAGGAGTCTGACTGAGGAAGAACCTTAAGCTGAAGCGCAGACAAAGAGCGGTTACCCACAAAAAGCTGAGGAGAAAAAGCCATAAAGCCCTTATCAAGAGGGTCAAAATAAACTTCTGTAGAAATGATATTTCCGTTTGGAAGCTGATATTCCGGAACTTCAATGTATCCCGAAATCTGCGCAGTATCATATACCAGCGAAAGCTTGGCCGCGGCAGAACAGCGTTCTCCATTTACAGACAGTTTAGTCAATTCAGCCTTTTTTTCGTCTCCATAAAGTGAAAGACTAACCTCAGCCCCGCCAGGGAAAACTTCGTCAGGCACTAAAGCATTTGTGTCTGTAATAAAGTTCAGAGTTTTGTCATTAATATTACATTTTACGATAGTGTTTGTTGTGACAGTAAGGTCGCGGAACTTTCTGAGTTCCATCTGTTTAGAGTTAATTGTAAGCAGCGAAAGCGGCTTAAGCTTTTCAAGGCGAAGCTGAGCATTTACGTCGCCCTTATTAAAATCATAAAAAACACCAAGCGAAATAGGATTTACCGCCTGAATAGTGTGCATTTCCACAGTGCCGCCGGTGTAAGAAGCGTGTAGATTCAGTTTATTAAGCCTGAAATCACCGTCTGTAAAGTCGCGGAGCTTAAGATTAAGCTGAGAACCGTCAAAAACATCAGTTACAGAGCCCGAAAGCGCAAGTTTACCGGAAATATTGCGCTTAATTGCCGCAATCTTGGTATTCAAAACCGCATCAGCCTGAATATCAATAGTATTTTTTTTCAGAGAATTACTTACGCCAATATTTTTGAGGTTCAAAAGCGCGCTGACATTCTCATCGTTATATTCAAGATAGATATTTTTAAGCTTGATATTACCCGGAATAATCTTTTTGATTTCCGCAAGTCCATGTGAAGACTCTCCAGAAGTACTGAACTTTTCTGCCAGTTTTACAAGCTCATCAACATCAAGATTAATACCATCAATGACTACGCTGGAAATCCCCTTCTGTAAATCCTTTTTCAGCAGATTAAAAATACTGTAGGTTACCCTTGTTTTATTTACAGACAGCAGCTGATTTCCATCATCATCAAAAACCTTGATATTGTGAATATAAAAGTTGGAAAGAAGAGATGGAGAAAGCTTTTCATAAGAGATGCTGAGCCCAGTTTTTTCGTGAAGCAGAGTTGTAAAGCCGTTAATTCTTTCATTTACGCCACTGGTAATGATTTTCTTTACCGGGGCAGAAATCAGCAGTGCTGCAAGGACGAGGAGAATCATAATGTAACTGCGGACACGGCCGTTTTTGTATAATGAGCCCATTTTAGCCTATCTATTATATCGGAATTTTTGTTTATAATATAGTATAAAAACAAACAACCCTTTATAATGAATGTTATGATTTTGAAAAACTTTATTGTATTTGAAGGAATAGACGGGGCTGGAACCTCAACACAGATAAAAAAACTTGTAGAACGCGGGAACAGCTGTTGCGAAGGCCGTTTTGTAGCTACTGCAGAACCAACAGGTAGTGAAACCGGCCGTTTTTTGCGTCGTATGCTTGGCGGCGAGTTCAGTGTTGATGAAAAAACCAACGCATATCTCTTTGCTGCAGACCGCTGTGAGCACATTTTTGGCAAAAACGGCGTAAAAGAACTATGCGAAAGCGGAAAAATCGTTGTAAGCGACAGATATTTCTTTTCCAGCATGGCTTATCAGTCAGTTTCATGTGGTGATGAGTTACCAAGACTGCTGAACTCACCTTTCCCATTACCGGAAATTCTGTTTTATTTTGAGATTAATCCTGAGATTTCGCTGGGACGTGTTAATGCACGTGGTGAAAATAAGGAAATCTACGAAACAATTGAAAAGCAGAAAGCTATTGCGGCACAGTATGAGAAAGTGATTTCCGAATATGAAAAAACTGCAGGTGAAACTGGCATAAAGATTGTTAGAATTAATGCAGAAGATACGATTGAAAATATATCTGACGAAATCTGGAAACAGATTAATCAATAATTAACTGATTTGCACCTAAAAACTGGCGGAGTGGGAAAATATCTTATGCTGCCTCGAGGAGTTTTGGCGCTTAGCCATCGAAAACAATCCGAGGATTTTTCGAAGAAAAACCGCAGGATTGTTAACACCAAAAACTAGCTCGCGAGCAGCATAAGGTATTTTCCCACGGGAGCCAGTT
>JAEEGJ010018275.1_pt1 | contig 15690 bp, 11 predicted proteins | sample 8958761 | NCBI WGS metagenome assembly JAEEGJ01 (sample SAMN16246546, study PRJNA631951) | gut metagenome | biome: gut microbiome; feature: rumen; material: RS-attached | host: Bos | place: Iran: Karaj | collected 2018-10
GACAGGTCTGGTTTTTGTTTCATAAACTACTACTTTTATATTTTACGACAACTTAGACAACTAAGACAACATTATACAATTCTCAGAGGAATTGTCTTACCTTTCCATCAACACCAACAATATCATTTGTCTCTTTATCAAGAAAATAACGCTCTATGGTAGCGAACTTAGGAGAAAAATTCACCAAAATACCACAAGAACATCCGAGAAGACGCATGTAATTAAACAACTGCGCACGATGATTGCTAACTAATTCTGCAACAGCTTTGCATTCAATTATAATATCCTCCTTACAAAGAAAATCGATGCGATATTCTGCATCCATGGATTTTCCATGGTATGCTGGATGAAAAGACAATTCGCGTTTATATGGAATGCCATCCTCTTCAAATTGCATTTGCAATCCTTCCTGATAACAGTACTCATTGAGACCTGCCCCCAATTCCTTATGAACCTCATGAATAGCCCCTATCACATCATAAATATGTTCTTTGTATGTTGAAATATCTACCATCGTTTTGAAATGTTGTTTAAGTTGTCCAAGTTGTCGTTATAAACTACTTTGTTGTTCCGCGGATGATGAGGCGGGTGCGGACGACGCGCTTCTCGACCTTATCGATGGGGATGAGACCTTCCACTTTGTCCATCAGGATCTCCGCAGCCTCCTCGCCTACCCGATGGCCCCGTTGTTCAACCGTTGTCAGCATCGGATCACAGGCCACGGCACGCTGTCCGTTGGTAAATCCGCAGATGCTGATATCCTCAGGCACCTTGTAACCAGAGTGCTTTGCCGTATAGAGAATGCCGATGGCCGTATCATCATTCACGGCGAAGAAACCGTCAGGCCGCTGTTCCAAAGCCAGAATCTCCGGCGTCAACACCTCGGCATCCTCACGATTGTCACAGACACGGATGATCTCCTCATCCACCTTCAGTCCGTGTTTCAGCAAGGCATCCTTATAACCATTGAAACGGTTCTTCGAAATCTCAAGCTGCATGGGACCGCCATAAAATGCTATCCGCTTACATCCCGTTTCAATCAGATGGGTCACGGCATTATAGGCACCCATATAGTCATCGACCACCACGCGACTGGCATTCACGCCCGTACAGATTCGGTCATAGAACACGATGGGGATACCTGCATCAATCAGCCTCTGATAGTGTTCGTAGTTCTTCGTATCCTTCGCCTGAGACACGATGATACCACAGACCTTATAACGATGGAAGTTCTCGCAGATCCGCACCTCACGCTCATACTGTTCCCCGCTCAGGGCCACCATGATCCGGTAACCACGGGCGGCGGCAGCCTCCTCAATGCCTGTCAGGATCGACGAGAAATAATAGTGCGTGAACTCCGGCACGATGACACCGATGACTCTCTGCGGCATTACACGGCTGTGGCGTAAGGCTTCGCCGATGGCATTCGGATAGAAATTATGTTCACGGGCATACTGCTGAATAGCCTTCCGACGCTCTTCGCTGATGCGGGGTGAATCCTTCAGGGCACGCGACACCGTAGCCACGGAAATTCCGAACTCCCGGGCTATGTCCTTCATTGTCATTGGTGCTTTCTCTTCCATCGGTTTCTAACTATTCCGATGCAAAGTTACGAAAAAGTTTATGAATAATTACATATACCTTATTATTATTATATATAATCGCGCATGCAAACGTTTGCATGGCAGAATAATATCTTTTTATGCAAAAAAAGTACAACGTATCAAAAAGTAACGTAACTTTGCACCAGAATAACTATACAACAGAATCGATAACTCTAATTAATGCAAATGATGAAGCAGGTAAACATTCAATTTCCGCTTAGGATGCTCGGCCTCATTTTAGGGCTGTTCTTATCCGTGAGTGCCTTTGCTCAGATTGAGGTCAAGGGCCATGTGAAAGATGCTACAGGCGAAGCTATTATCGGTGCAACGGTACGCGTGGACGGTACACAGACGGCCACCGTTACCGACTTCGACGGTAATTTTGTCCTGAAAGCTAATCAGGGTGCAAACATCACCATCTCTTATGTTGGTTATCAGAACGCTACTGTGAAGGCAGCACCCAGTGTAGAGGTTACGCTCGTTGACGACGAGACTGTTCTGCAGGACGTCGTAGTCATCGGTTACGGTTCCGTCCGTAAGAGCGATGCAACGGGTTCCGTAACGTCAGTAGAGGCAGACCAGTTGAACAAAGGTCTTGCCACTTCTCCGGCAGATCTGTTGCAGGGTAAGACCCCTGGTGTACAGGTCACGACCAACAGTGGTGCCCCCGGTGCCGGTGCTAAGATCCGTATCCGTGGTGGTTCGTCTCTGTCAGCCTCTAACGACCCGTTGATCGTCATCGACGGTCTGCCTATCAGCTCGACTGAGATCTCCGGTGGTGACTTGTTGAACACCATCAACCCGAACGACATCGAGAGCTTCTCTATCTTGAAAGATGCTTCTGCCACCGCTATCTACGGTAGCCGCGCTTCTAACGGTGTGATCCTGATCACCACCAAGAAGGGTAAGGCTGGTGCGAAGCCCCGTATCAATGTTGACATGAGCGGTACATTCAAGACCGTTGCCAAGAAGGTAGATGTGCTCAGCGCAGAAGCCTTCCGCGACTTCTTTGTGGCCAACTACGGTGACAACGCTGATGCCATGGCTGCTTTAGGCAATGCCAACACGAAATGGCAGGACGAAATCTACAAAAACGCCTTTGCTGAGGAAATCAACGCCAGCGTGACCGGTGGTTATGTTTCTAAGGAGCAAGCCTTCAAGATGCCTTACCGCGTCAGCGCAGGCTTCCTGAACAATGACGGTACACTGAAGACCACCGGTATGTCCCGTGGTACTCTCGGTTTCAACCTAACCCCGACATTGTTCGACGACCGTCTGACCATCAATCTGAATGCCAAAGGCGTGTTCACACATAACAAGTTCGCTGACGAGGGTGCTATCGGTGCAGCTGTACAGTATAATCCTCTGAAATCCGTTGACCACAAATGGGAGAGCAATGGCGCCCCCAACACCATGTCAACGCTGAACCCTGTTGCCATGCTTAACGAACAGCACAAGAGCTCTTATGTTCGTCGTTTCATCGGTAACGCACAGTTCGACTATAAGTTCAAGTTCCTCGACGGTCTCCGCGCCAACCTGAATCTCGGTATCGACTACTCCACCACCTCTGGTTGGAATATCACTGACATGGGTAGTGAAATTTCTTATCACAACAAGGTTGAGAATGGTACTGGCCTTTGGGAGAAATACACTCAGAAGCGTAACGACAAGACCTTAGAGTTCTACCTCGCTTACGCCAGGGAACTGAAGGAGATCTATAGCCGCTTCGATGTTCTCGCTGGTTATAGCTGGCAGCACTTCCACAATGAGACGACTAACGAGAAAGAATCAAATGACGGACATCACACACGTCTGTATGGTGATCCCACACTCTTCAAGACCGAGAGCTATCTCATCTCATTCTACGGCCGTCTGAATTACACATTCATGGACCGCTACCTCCTGACCTTCACCATTCGTGATGATGGTACCTCGCGCTTCCAGAACAACAAGTGGGGTGTCTTCCCCTCTGCAGCCCTTGCATGGCGCGTCAATGAAGAGCCCTTCCTGAGGAATGTAGACTGGCTCTCTAACTTGAAGCTCCGTCTGGGCTGGGGTATCACTGGTCAGCAGAACATCAACCAGGGTGACTATCCCTCTATCGCCACTTATCACACCAACCAGCATGGTTCATACTACTGGTTCGGTAATAATGAGATTATTCCTATCACTCCGAAGGGCTATGCAGCCCAGATCAAGTGGGAGGAGACCACTACCTATAACATCGGTTTGGACTTCGGTTTCGTTCGCAACCGCATCAACGGTAGCATCGACGTTTACAAGCGCGTCACCAAAGACTTGCTGAACAGAGTGCCTGTGGCAGCCGGTACCAACCTGACCAACTACCTGCTGATGAACGTAGGTGACATGGAGAACAAGGGTATCGAGGTGGCCTTGAACGTGGTGCCCATCGAAAAGAAAGACCTCCGTTGGGAAGTCGGTGTGAACGTTTCTTACAACAAGAATGAGATCACAAAGCTGACCGCCAGCGACGATCCCAGTTATCCAGGCGTTGAGGCAGGTGGCATCTCGGGTGGTGTAGGTAACAATATCCAGATCCAGAAAGTGGGTAACCCCATCAACTCTTTCTACGTATTGCAGCAGGTTTACGACGAGGCTGGCAAACCGCTGGAGGGTGTCTATGTAGACCGCAACCACGACGGCCAGATTACCGATGACGACCGTTACGTTTACTACAAGCCCGACGCTGACGTGAACATCGGCCTCAACACTGAGCTGAGCTATAAGAAGTGGACCCTCTCTGCCGCATTCCGTTCAAGCTTGGGCAATTACGTTTACAACAACGTAGCTTCCAACACGGAGATGAAGGCCGATATGTGGACCAACAACTTCATCTGTAACCGTGTGTCGACGGCGCCTAACACTAACTTCCAGCAGGCACAGTACAAGAGCGACTACTATGTGCAGAACGCTTCGTTCCTGAAGCTCGACAAGGTGACACTGGCTTACAACCTTGCATCATGGGTACGCCTGAACTTCACCGCACAGAATGTCTTCACCATCACCAAGTACGACGGTGTTGACCCCGAAGTGGCCAATGGTATCGACAACAACATGTACCCCCGCTCACGCAACTTCATCTTAGGTGCTAGCTTTAACTTTTAATTAATAGGAGGACAAGAATATGAAATTCAACATAAAGAAAAACGGAATTTATAGTTTTGCCTTTGCCACTGCCGTGTCGCTGACAGCATGTACGGGTGACTTGAAAGTGACCCCCATCGACCCCAACCTCGACACGCCGGAGAATGTGCTTACAAGTACTCAGGCATACAACCAATTGTTGGCAAAGTGCTACTCGGCCCTGTCGGTCAGCTCACCCGACGGTGATAGCGGTTCCCCTGATATTGAGGGTATCGACGGTGGCTTCGGTCAGTATCTGCGCGCCCTGTATAACCTGCAGGAACTGCCTACCGATGAGGCAGTGATCGGCTGGAACGACCAGACGCTGAAAGACCTGCACGGACTGCAGTGGACATCTTCTGACGTGTTCGTCAGCGCTTGCTACAGCCGCGTATTCTATGAGATTTCTCTCTGCAATGAGGTGATCCGCAGAATTGATCAGGCTGGCAGCAACGATGCCGTCATGCAGCAGTACCGCGCTGAGGCTCGTGCCGTTCGCGGACTGGCCTATCTCCACGCTATCGATCTGTTCGGTAATGTACCTTTCACCGACGAGAACTCTGAAGTAGGTGGTGGCAACCCACAGCAGATCACCCGTGCCGACCTCTTCAATTGGCTGGCGAATGATATGGAGGAAACAGCTCAGCTTCTGCCCTCTGATCCCGAGAAGTACCGCGCCGGTAAGGGTCTGTGCTACATGATCCTCGCCAAGCTCTACCTGAACGCTGCTGTCTATACCGGCACGCCTAACTATCAGAAGTGCGCCGAGTATTGCCAGAAGATTATCGACCTGGGCTACAAGCTAGAGTCGGCCAACGACTACTGGAAGCTCTTCTGCGCTGACAACGACCAGATGCTGGGCGTAGGTCACGAGATTATCTTCAGTGTCTATCAGGATCACATCAACACGCAGGCTTATGGTGGTACGACCTATATCATCAATGGCCAGGTGGGTGGCAACATGAACTATGCCGACTATGGTCTTGGTGGCAACGGTTGGGGTGGTCTTCGCGTCACACCGCAGTTTGTCGACAAGTTCGAAGACGGTGACCAGCGTGCCACATTCTTCACCGACGGTCAGTCGAAAGAGATTATTGACGTCAGCGACTTCTTCAGCGGCTACGCCTTCACGAAGTTCACCAACCTGAAAGCCGACGGCAGTATGATTGATGGTGCCAACTCATTCCCCGACACCGACTTCCCCGTCTTCCGTCTGGGTGATGTCTATCTGATGCTCGCAGAGTGTGAAGTTGTTGGTGGCGTAAGCTGCGACGGTATCTCCAAGTTCAATGCCATCCGCGAACGTGCAGGTGTTGCACCCATCGTCAGTCCCTCCAAGTCTGACATCATCAACGAACGTGCCCGTGAGCTGGCTTGGGAGTGCCATCGCCGCTCTGACCTCGTTCGCTTCGGTCTCCTGACCACGGGTGACTATCTCTGGTCACACAAGGGTATGAACAGCAACGTTGGTACGCCTCACAGTGTGGACAGCAAGTACAACCTGTTCCCTCTGGCTTCAAGCGACGTGATTTCGAACCCGAACCTCACACAGAATCCTGGCTATTGATGAATTGATAATTGAATAATTGAAAATAGATGATTATGAAAACAAGATATTTCAAGAGTAGTGTGTTGTTTGCCGCTGTCGCCCTGCTGTTCACAGCCTGCAAATCTGACCGCGACGACAACCCCCAACTCGGCCCGAACCACACCGCATCTGAATTTGTGGTGAATACATCGGCCATGGCAGACCAGTACATCCAGCTGTCACCGGATAATACGGTGAACCTTACTTGGTCTCAGCCTAACTATGGCGTGAATACTGTTGTAAACTATAAGGTACAGGTAGGTCTTCGCCAGAACGGCAGTGACAACTGGGGTGAATTCCTGGAGACAGGCTTCACGACCACCAGTGCTAACCTCAGCGGCGAGGAGATTGCCAAGGTCATCTGTAAGCTCGACGGCTTCACAACTGAAGACGACTATGTAGATATGGGCTTCCGCGAGGTGATCATGCGTGTGAAAGCCGACATCCAGAACACCCAGTCAAAGGTGGTTGAAGGAACGGAAATCCTTTCCAACACTGTTTCTTTCAATCACATGGCTGCTTACTGCATGATCCCGAGCAAGGGTACGCTGTGGGTCATTGGTTCCTGCTGCGGCTGGCCTGAGCCTTCACCCGGCAACAAGCAGACACTCGTTGACGGTGGCTGGTTCATCGAAGAGACAGAAATCGGCAGCAACGTATTCGAGGGCGAAGTTGATATGCCCGAGGGCGATCTGACCTTCCGCTTCTATTCTAAGCTGACCGGCTGGGACGGTGGCGACTCTTATGGATTCAAGGTTGAGGACGAGGCTACGGAGATTACACTGACCAATGGTGTATATTCTGGCAAGGGTATGACCGGTAAGGGTTCATGGACCATCAATGGCTTCCCTGGCGGCACAATGAAACTCACCGTCGATAAGAACAACAACACCGTCAAGTTTGAGCTTCTATAGTAATTCATCCGCAGTAAAATGATCGTTTAATCAAATGAATAAGAAGATGAAAAAAGTAAGTTTATATATCATGGCTCTGCTCAGCACGGCGCTCGCATCCTGTAATCAGGATTTCGAGACGATCTTCGTCCCGCAGACCAATCCGCAAGAGAGCCTGCTCCAGACGAGCGACGTCTCTGTTAACAACAATACGCCAGCGACCATCAACCTCGCTGATTACATCAGTGAAGACGGTATCGTCAAGGCTATTCCCATTGGTCTTGCTTCCGTCAAGGAAGGTGCTATGCCGGCCAATTCGTTCCTGAAGGCAGAAGTGGAGTTCTCTAAGGATGCCGACTTCGCCAATTCCATCATCCTCGATGCCAACAGCCTCGACGGAGAAGATCAGATTTCTGTATCCGCATCAGCCTTGCAGGAAGCCTACTTCAGCGAGATCACCCGCAACCCGGCTACGACCGACTTGTATATCCGCACAATGCTCTATACCGTTACCGACGGTACATCAGAGGCTTGCGTCGGTAAGCCCGGTGAGAACTACTATTGCCAGAGCACCGTTAAGTTCACTCCGCTGAACAAGGTACAGATTTCTCCTGCTTACTATGTCATCGGTGCCGGCGCAGGCTGGACTACCGAGGGTGCCCGTTCGCAGCAGTTCAACCACAGCGGTGCTGACGTCTATGAGGATCCTATCTTCACCATTATCGTTGATTCTGGCGGCGACGACTGCTGGTTCGCTATTGGCGACGATGCTGCTCTCGAGGCAATCGACGGCGGCGACTGGACCAAGCTGTTCGGTACGAAGGGTGCCAGCGAGGATCTCTCTGGAACGATGGACTACCGTTACAACCTGGGCGGCGACCACTCCTTCCACGTGACTGGTGCCAAGAAGCTCAAGATCACCCTGAACATGATGGAGTACAGCTACACCATTGAGCCTATCAATATCGCTGACGCTTATTATCTGGTTGGCGGTCCTGAGGACTGGGCTGGTTCGGCTGCTTCAAAGAGCCAGAAGTTCTCTCACAGCAGTGCCAGTGTGGCTGACGATCCTATCTTCACATACGTCCTTGAGGGCACAGGTGGCGACATCTGGTTCGCTATCGGTGATGACGAGGCTTGTGATGCCATTACAAACGATGGCGACTGGTCTAAGCTCTTTGGTACGACATCCGGCAATGGTGAGAATGGCCTGAGCGGTTCACTGTCTCGTCGTACTTCTCTGTCTGACGACGGTTCGTTCAAGGTTGACGGCACGGCTAAGTTCATCCGTATCCAGATCAACATGTCCGAGATGACTTATACCATCACACCGCTGAACTTCGCAGAGTACATCTACGAGGCTGGTGTGAACAACAACTGGGGTGCTGATGCACAGCCGCTCTACTGCCCCGACGGCAACGGAACCTACACAGGCTTCTTCTACGCCCAGGATGCAGACTGGAGTGACGGCAAGGGTGCCTTCAAGTTCACCGGAGCATTCAACTCTTGGGACGAAGGCAACTACGGCACAGGCACCATCAACGACGATGGTCTCTCTGGAACGCTCATCGACGACGGTGGATCTGGCAACGTGCTGGCAGAACCCGGCTTCTATAAGGCTGACGTGAACCTCGCTGATATGACCTACCAGCTCACGCCTATCACGGGCATCGGCCTCATCGGTCCTGCTCAGGCTGGCGGTTGGGATACAGATACTGATTTGACTTACAATCCTGAGACACGTGCCTTTGAAGGTACTATCGAGTTGGCTGCTGACGAGTTCAAGTTCCGCGCCAACGACGGTTGGGACATCAACTGGGGTGGAACGTTTGACGACCTGACACAGGATGGACCAAACCTCAAGATCGAGAAGGCTGGTAAATACTTCATCCAGTTCTTCCCGCTCTGCGAGACCAAGTCCTATGCAGTGGTAACACCTGTTGAGTAATTATACTCGACCTTTACCCTGACCATCCGAGGCGGGCTGCCCGAAAGGGTGGCTCGCCTTTCCCGAATCTCAAACCACGACACAACATGAAGAAACTATTCTTATCCATCAGGCGCTCTTGTGGCATCGCAATGCTCATAAGCCTCATCACCACCACTGCCAGCGCACAGCCCAGGCACTATCTGGGCGGTGATATCTCTATGCTACCATCCTACGAAGAGCAGGGCACTGTCTACAAGGACTATGACGGTCAGGAGGTCAGCTTGCTGCCCTTCCTGAAACAGCAGGGATGGAACATGATCCGCGTCCGCCTGTTCGTCGATCCGCAGAATGCACCAGACAACCATAAGGGTGAAGGGGTGTGTCAGGATCTGAACTATGTCATTGGCCTCTGCCGTCAGATCAAGAAGGCCGGCATGCTAGTGATGCTCGACTTCCACTACAGTGATACATGGGCCGACCCCGGCAAGCAGTTCACCCCAAAACGGTGGGAGAGTTGCGATGCAAACTCGCTCGCTGACAGCGTCTATGCCTACACTCGTCGCTCATTACTGGCGATGAAACGGGCAGGCGTCGCCCCAGAGATGATACAGGTGGGCAATGAGATCACCAACGGTATGCTGTGGCCTACCGGCAAGCTCGACCCTTCTGGCATCGAGGGTTTCGACACCCTCTGCAGTTTCCTAAAGGCAGGCAGCAAGGCCTGTCGTGAAGTGTGTCCCAAATCACAGATTATCATCCATACTGAGAAAGCTGGCGATTGGGACATCACCCGTAACTATTACCGGCAGCTGCGCGACCGACGTGTCGACTACGATATTATCGGCCTCAGCTACTACCCCATGTGGCACGGCACTATCCCCAATCTGGGCAAGACCCTCGACAATCTCAGTTGGCTCTTTCCTGAGAAGCCCGTGATGATCGTCGAGACAGCCGCTTACTACTCACACGACAACGACCCCTGGGCCAAGCCAGGCCAATTCAGCGAATTCTACCCAATCAGTGTGGAGGGGCAGACGCAGTTCACCAACGAACTCGTCACTGAACTCCTCCGCCATCATAATGTCATAGGACTCTTCTGGTGGTTCCCTGAAGAGAACGCCTTCAACAACCAGGTCACAAAGGGATGGCTCAACCGCGGACTTTTCGACAACCACACAGGCCAAGCTCTACCCGCCCTACGGGAATTCGGAAAATACAAACAATAAACAACATAAAGAATATGAAGAGACTAAAGACTACAAACATCGTGAAAGTGCTGCTGGTACTTTTCACTTTTCATTTCTCATTCCTCACCGTCTCTGCCCAGGGCTGGCCTGAGAACTACGGTGGTGTGATGCTCCAGGGATTCTACTGGGACTCATACAAAGACACCCGTTGGGCGCTCCTCGAGCAGCAGGCCTATGACCTCGCCAGTTCCTTCGACCTCGTCTGGATTCCCCAGAGCGGCAACTGCGGCTCACAGTCTATGGGTTACGACGACCTTTGGTGGTTCAACGACTACAACAGTTCCTTCGGCAGCGAAGCCCAACTGCGCTCGATGATCCAGACCTTCAAGGCCCTCGGCCTCGGAACTATTGCCGATGTCGTCATCAACCACCGTCGAGACCTAGGCAAATGGACAGACTTCCCCAAGGAGACCTACAACGGTGAGACCTACGAGATGACCTATCAAGACATCTGCTCCGACGATGAAGCCGCCAAGAAAGGCTATGAGGTGGGACCGAACAAGGACACTGGCGAAGCCTGGGACGGCATGCGCGACCTCGACCACAAGAGTGAGAACGTGCAGCGCATTGTCAAGGCCTATCTTAAGTTTCTGCTCGGCGACCTTGGCTATGCCGGCTTCCGCTACGATATGGTGAAAGGCTACTCCGCCAGTTTTACCGGCATGTACAACGCCGACTCCAACCCCCAGTTCTCCGTGGGTGAGTACTTCGACGGTAACTTGTCTAAGGTGACCACGTGGATTGACGGCACCAAAACGGATGGCAAAATCCAAAGTGCAGCCTTCGACTTCCCCTTCCGCTACACCGTCCGCAATGCATTGAGAGGCAGTAGCAGTGACGGAAACAGTAAGAACTGGAATCAAAATCCAGACTACAAACTGCTCTCCAGCGAGAGCCTTGCCAGCAAGACCGCCTATCGCCGCTACTCCGTGACCTTCGTCGAGAACCACGACACCGAGTACCGCTCTGCCGGTGCCCAGCAAGATCCCATTCGCAAGGACACGCTGGCTGCCAACGCCTTCCTCCTCGCTATGCCAGGCACGCCTTGTGTGTTCCTCAAGCACTGGCAGGCCTACAAGCCCGAAATCAAGGCGATGATTGCTGCCCGTAAACTCTGCGGCATCAACAACATGTCCGACTTTATGAGATACAGTTCGCCAAACGTCACGGCCTACTATGCCAATATCATCGACGACAAGCTACTCTGCGTGGTGGGTGACGAAGACAAACTCACGCCTGAGGCCGACCAGTGGACGAAGATCCTCTCCGGCCATCACTACGCCTACTACCTCGCCAACACGATGGAGACGGCGTGGGTCAGACAAGGCAGCGGTACATTCAGCGAGCCCTTCGACGTCGAACTGACAGCCGTGTCGAATACCGACGACGCCCAGCTCGTCTACACCCTCGACGGCTCTGAGCCCTCCGCCACCAATGGCACCCAGGCGCTCAGCGGTTCCCTCGTCCACATCGACGCAGGAAAAGATGTCGTCCTGAAGGTGGGCCTGCTCGTCAACGGCATCATCTCTGGCATCGTCACCCGCACCTTCACCTATCAGGAGGTAGTTCCCGAGCCGGAGGTCGTCATCCCCGACTTCTGCACCGTCGCCGAGGGCGAGGTCTGCGCCTTCTTCGAGGCACCCTCCCACTGGAGCAACACCGTCTGCTGTTGGGCATGGGTCGACAAGCCCTACGAGAACTTCACCTACTCTCAGCGTAAGGACTGGCCCGGTGTCGACTGTGAGCTCTTAGGCACAGCCCCCAATGGCAATAAGGTCTGGAAATGGACGTGGGACGGCACGAAGCAGAACAACACCTCTGCCACGCAGCCTGCGAAGATCATCTTCAACAACATGGGCCAGCCGCAGACCGAAAACCTCGACTTCACCCAGGCTGGCTACTACAACGAAGACGGCCTCCAGGGCGTTGTCACGGCTACGGCTATATTGGCTCCAAGGAGTCAGGAGTCAGGAGTCAGGAGTCAGGAGTGGTATGACCTTCAGGGCCGACGCATGAACTATCCCACAAGGAAAGGCGTTTATATCCACAACGGCAAGAAGACCGTCATCAAATAAAGAAAACCCGCCAATCGGCGGGTTTCTTTATTCTGCGGCTGTAGGCTCGTCTTCTATGGCTTCATACTCGGCCATCGCCTCAGCCATGCGGGCATCGAGATCGTCCAGCCGGTAGAGACCGTCGGCATTGGGATTCAGGCCGTCGATCGCCACGGGCATCACCATCGGGGGCACATCCGGGGAGAGCAGCGTGCGGTTCTGCAACTGACTGAGGTTCTGATAGACCAGGTTCAGGGCGACAAACTCCTCCGTGCCGTCGCTCCACTTCTCAAACACAAGCTTCGAGCCGATGGGTGTGCGCAGCTCCAGGGCTTGCTCCGTCTCAGGATAATGCAGACGAAGGGCAGCACCGATGCTGGCGAGGTTCGAGTCGTGACCGCAGAGGAACGTGAACTTACGCCCCTCATGGTGCAGTTCCTCACGGATACGGCTCACCAGCGGATAGGCCAGATTGACGGCTGCACTATGGGTGGTGAAGAGCAGACCGTCGTACACCTCCTTCACACCGCAGATCCCGCGCCACTGTTCCTCAGTCAGCTCATGACCGAAGGCCGCCATCGTCTCACTCTCATAGCACTGCAGCACCATCGCGTCGGCCACACTGTTGGCCAGCGTGTAACCGCCCTTCATCCTCGGCTCGTCACCCTTCTTCAGTATGAACTGTGTATCGCCATACCAGAAGTGCGTCGTATCGTTCCCGGCAGCCGGAGAATGCGCCATATCGATCACCTCCTCCATCAGCTCCAGCGTGGGCTGTACACGCTGCATCCACGCCTGAGGCCCGCCGTGCATCGCATTGATCTCGGCCATGACCTGCTGGCGGTACTGCTCGTTCATCTTCGTAAACTGCGGGGTGAACACAGGGTCCATCTTATCCTCGTAATACTTGTGCTGGATCTCCACATTGGCAAACGGCAGGAATCCGGCAGAGAAATACTTGGCTGTGGCGAAGGTGCGCTGGCGGGAATTGGCATAGAACAGCACCAGGCTGCCCACAGGACGGCAGTTGTCAGGCAGCAGCCCCTCGGCTACCACCCACTTGCGGAAGAACTGCCCCATCTCCGTCTCCAGCGCTCCGCCGCGCAACGACAGCTGACTGCCTGGCGACGTCCACTTAAACCATTCATAAGGTGTCACCCGCATATATGCCGCCCCTCCTGACACCAGCGGCGAGCGGATGTTGTGGCGGCTCATCACCACCACCTCCTTCAGTTCATACCTCGCCCGGAAGTCATCCGAACGTTTCGTCTGTGCCTGTCCGTTTGCGCCGCAGAGGACGAGGATGGCGGCGAGCATCCAGTGTCTGGTCTGTCTCATATCATCTTGATTTAATACGTTGCAAAGATAAGAAAAAAACGCCAACATCCCAAATATATTGCAAAAAAAACTCCCCGCTTGGGGAGTTTATAATTGTAAAGGACGCTGAGCCCGGCGGTCTTGTACCACTCGAAGAACTTGATGTCTTCGTTGAACTGGGAGTAGTAGCCTTTTAGGGATCCTGCCCGTCTTGGCGTCGCCGGGGACGTTGGCGGGAATCTCTGCTGCTGTCTCGCGGGCAGCAGCCACGGGATCATCTTCATTAGAACATGCACCAAATGAAAAACAAACTGCGGTAGCGATGCTCATGAGCATTATCTTTACCAGATTCTTTTTTGTTGTCATAACTTCCAATTTTTAATTTTTTAATTCTTCAATTTTTTAATTTTTCTGGTGCAAATTTACGGCGATAAACAGCCTATTCCAACTTTTATCATCTTTTTCACTTCAAGTCTTTGCGACACACCCCCCAAATCTATGACATTTAGCCGAACGCTTGTCATAATTGTCGCAAAGGGGGGAAAAAAAGCATAAAAAAGAAAGCGAATTTAGCCACGGGGACAGGTGTCTCTATGACAACAAAGGATTTTCGTTAAACTTTATCACTTTTTCCGTGCGACTGCGTATTATATGCAAAAAAAAACGTATCTTTGCAGCCGATATCAAACATTTCAGTCATGACAACCGTAGAACTCAGAACATCCATCATGGCAGAACTTGACCAGATGAGCGTTGAGATGCTGGAGAGCGTATCGCACTACGTCCGCCGACTCCGTCACCACGCCTGCACTGTCAACAAGAGCGCCGACAAAGGAGAAGTCCCTGACATAGTGCTTAGTCTGCTTGGCGCAGGAACTCCTGTGGCCGACGATGACTTGAACGCTCGCAAGGCCTATAACGAATACTTGGAGGAGAAGTACAAATGACACGCCTATTTCTCGATACCAATATTGTTGTTGACCTGCTTGACCGTCGTGAGCCTTTCTGCCATGACGCTGTACGTCTCTTTACTATGGCCTACAACAAGCAGGTGCAGCTCATTGTCTCGCCGATGACTTATTCCACAGCTTCTTTCCTCCTTCGCAAGCATGGCTCCGAGGGTGTACGCAATCTGTTGTCTAATTTTCGTCAACTCTCCCGTGTCGCTACGACCAGCGAGCGTACGGTTGATGACTCCCTGGCCTCACAATTCAAGGACTTTGAAGATGCCCTACAATATTACACAGCCTTGAAAGCCAAGGCCGATGCCATCATTACCCGCAACGGCAAAGATTTCACGGCATCGAAACTTCCCGTAATGACTGCAACGGAATATCTTGCTACATTAGAATAACCTGTTGCGCACAATGGGGACTGTCCCCGCTGTGATAAAATGAATTATTTAATTTGAATTATTTAACTTGCATTATGCAAAATAAATAATTCCCTACTCTTTCTCTCGCAGGACGTAGTATTTTTGGCTTCCTCTGCCTCGGAAGGTGATGCCAGATGAGGGATTGTGAGCCAGTTTGCGTAGCTCGGTGGTGGCCGTTGTGCGCGACAGTCCTGTCAAGGCGACATAATCGGGAACCTTCATGAACATTTCTTTCTTGAGGAACTCATGGGCCTTTGCGATGCGCTCTTCAAGCGTCAGTTTCGGCTTACGGATACGGCTCTCACCGCCTTTCTCCAGCACGCACGTCCTGCGCATCTCCCTGACGATCTGAGGGTCGGTCTTGTAGGATACGCCCGTCACATGGATGCTCTTGGCATTCCTCTTCTGCTCACCCACCTCGAAGGCGTCAGGCTCCTTGTCGCTCATCACGCCGAGCTTCGCGTGGAAAGTGCCGATGCCGTCGAGTTTCACCGAGAAGCCTTCGGCCATGAACAAGGCCAGCCTGTCGCTGATACGC
>JAEEGJ010018279.1_pt1 | contig 15687 bp, 14 predicted proteins | sample 8958761 | NCBI WGS metagenome assembly JAEEGJ01 (sample SAMN16246546, study PRJNA631951) | gut metagenome | biome: gut microbiome; feature: rumen; material: RS-attached | host: Bos | place: Iran: Karaj | collected 2018-10
ACAGTTGCTATATCCATTAAAAGACCTCTTGACTATCAATCCCGATGTCTCTACGGTATTTTATAATTTTTTCTATTAAATCTTCTGGGGAATTTTTGACAATGATTTTACGCCCCGACAGCATAGTAAGTGTCAGGTCAGGAGTTGTTTCCATACTTTCAATCATGTGCGGATTCACCCAATAAATTTTCCCATCTAACCGCATTACATCAATCATATGTTTTAATACTTATTATAATTATAATCTTTTTTTGTCAGATTTCAATTATTATTTTTATTATATGGCAAAATTTAATCATTTTTTTGCACCTTTTTTGTTGATTTTTATAATTTTTTATTATAACAAAAAGTTTTCTTTTCAAAAAAGCTTGTCTTACGCTATATTATTAATAGGAAAGAAAAATGAACAGTACACCTTACATTTATATAATCGAAGACGAAGAATCAATTTCTAAGCTCATTTCCCTTTATCTCACAAAAGAAAAAATGGATTCAAAGGCTTTTTTTAATGCAGAAGATGCACTTAAGGAGCTAAAAGACGGAAAACAACCTAACCTTATAATTCTTGATTTGAACCTTCCTGGAATGAGTGGCTTTGATTTTCTTGAAGAACTCAAAAAAATTTATAACAAAGATATTCCTTCAGTTATGATTCTTTCAGCTCGCGATTCTGATGAGGATATCATTAAAGGACTTGGCTTTGGAGCAGATGAATTTGTAACAAAACCGTTTTCACCAGGTGTACTTATGGCCCGCATAAAGGCAAATCTTCGCCGTCAGAGTTTTGCACTCGAAAAAATGGAAGATTATATTCAGTTCGGGAACTACACTCTCCTTCTTGGAAGTTGCGTACTTAAAAAGAATGGGCAGAAAATTTCTCTTTCTTCAAAAGAATATGAAGTTCTTGAATTCCTTGTAAAAAATGCCGGCCAGGTTATTTCACCAGAAAGAATTTACCAGAACGTATGGAAGGTAGAATACGGCGACATTACAGCAGTTGCAGTTTACATCCAGCGTCTGCGAAAAAAAATCGAAGAAAATCCTTCTGATTGCAAATATATAAAGACAGATTTTGGAAAAGGCTATATATTTTCAGATGATGCGGTAACGCATAAAATCTAAACATGAAAATAAAACAGCAGTTTACAATTCTTTCGATTATTATTGTCTCTATTCCTATTCTCTGTTCTATCTTTGTTATTATTCATACTTACATTCATTCTCCAAACAGATACCTTATAAAAGGTTCTGCTAAAATTGAAAGAGCAGATCTTGCAGCGCTTTCACAAAAAGACCTGGAACTTCTTGAGCGCTCGTTAAAGATGCTGCCTGAAGATGTAGAAGCAGTTTTGTGCCGTACAACAGACAGAAAAATCATCTACTCTACTATACCAGATATAGAAGTCGGTACATACATGGAAAGAAATGAAATCTGGAATTATGCAACCGAAACCTCTGATAAATATTTTTATCAGTTTTCAAGATTACAAAACTTAGATTCAAACATTTTTCTTGTTACACGACTTTCAAGACAAAAAATTGATTCTACACCGCAAACAAGTATTTATCTTAGAATACTTCTTTTGATCATTATAATTGCAGTAATAAGCCTTCTTCTTATTACAATAATTTCAAAATCAATCTTTCATGGATTAAACAATATACAGTCATCAAGTTCGAGGCTAGCAGAAGGCAAACTTGATTCACCAATTATTACTAACCCCTGCACAAAAAATCAGAATGAATTTATCTGCATCTTAAACAGTCTCGAAACCATGCGCTGCGATCTTGTAGAAATGCAGGAACGCAAAAATCATTTTATTATGGGTATAAGCCACGATTTAAGAACACCAGTTGCAGTAATAAAAGGCTACTCAGAAGCAATTCAAGATGATGTAATTACCGAAAAAGAAGAAATCAAAAAATCAATTGAACTTATAGAACAAAAAGCAACTCAGCTGGAAAGCATGATTGATACGCTTATTAACTTTATGAAGTTAAATATAAAAGAGATAAAAGAAAACCTCATCAACGATTCTATAACAAAAATTATTAATGACTTTGGTAAATACGCACAGGTGACCGGTACACTCTTTAAGCGTAATGTCACAGTTAACATTTCCATTAATGAAGATATTCAGGTTCCGCTCAACATACAACTTGTACAACGTTCTTTTGAAAACATTTTCAGTAATGCTATCCGATATACAAAAGAAAATGATTCAATTGATATTTCTGCATATACTAAAAAATCAAACAACAAAAACACATTGTTCCTTAAGATCAAAGATACCGGCTGCGGAATTGATAAAAAAGACCTGGATTATATTTTTGATCTTTTTTACAGAGGAACAACTTCTCGTCAGGAAGAAGGAATGGGAATTGGTCTTGCCGTAGTAAAAAATATTATGGACACCCATGGCTGGAAAATTTCAGTAGAATCTCAAAAAGGACACGGTACCTGTTTTACAATTAAAATACCTTACACACCTGCTTCAGCATAATTCTTCAAGAAATCTGTTTAGAAAAAGCATACCTTTCCGGCTCATACAATACTGCACATCCCCAGCACCATTTTCCGATAAGCGTTTTTCACAAAGTCCTTTTTGCTCCCAGGAATTAAACAAGGATACAAACTTTTCAGGCAGTACTTTGCCAAAAACCTTTTCATATTCAGAAGAATTAAATCCCCGGATTTTACGCAGCCCCATCATAAAAAATTCAAACTCAGAAGTTTCAAAATCTATCATTTCCTGATTCTGTACTTTCTGCAATGACTTATCATTTATCAGGCAATACTCATCCCAAAATTCAATGTAGTCACTTATATTTTGCGTATTAGTCCAGCGCAGCCCTTCACCATTTTCATTATAAATAGTTCCAGTTCCTCCGCTACCACAGCCAAGATAATCTGCATGAGTCCAGTATGCAAGATTATGAATACACTCCTTTCCTTCACGACAGAAGTTTGAAACTTCATACCATTTATATCCGTGAGCTTCCAGAAAATCCCTGCCACACAGCCAGAGATTATCAGCCTTATCAAAATCATATTTTAAGGCACCAGAATTTAACTGCTTTCCAAATACCGTTTCATCTTCAATTGTTAGAGAATACAAAGATATATGAGATGGATTTATTTCACAAACTTCATTCAGCGAAGCAAATAATGTTTTTTCATCATCACCAGGAAGTCCGGAAATCAAATCTACAGAAACATCCCCCTTCCAGTTTTCATGCAGTAACTTGAGCGCATTTCTGTTTGTACTGACGTCAGCACGGCGGCAAGCATTCTTTAATGCATCATCATTCATAGTCTGGATGCCGCAGGAAATACGATTTACACCACATTCTGTAAGTGTCTCAAGCAAATCTTTTGTAACATCATCCGGATTTACTTCAACAGTTATCTCACATTTAGGAGAAAGTTTGACAGTAGATTTTATTGTATTAAAGATTTTTTCAAACTGATTTTTTGTAAGTAAACTCGGGGTACCACCACCGACATATATTGTTTTTAATTCTTTAACTTGATTCTGCTCAATCCGAAATTTAATTTCATTACAGAGAGAAGAAACGTAATTATCAGGTACAAACGAATTATCACCCGCCTTACTATTTCCTTGCGGCTTACTGAAAAAATCACAATAAGCACACTTTGAAATACAAAAGGGAATGTGAATATAAAGGGAAGACTGTCCGTTCATCAACCTTATACTTTACAAAAGCTTAAAATTACGGAATGGGAAATAACACATTATAACCTTTGCCGTAATTTCATCTTTTTTAACAGCTCCCCAAAGTCTTGAATCATCAGAAGATTTTCTATTATCAGCAAGAACAAAATATTCATTATATCCAAGTGTTATTTCATCAAATGAACCTTTTACACCAATTTCTGTATCCCAGTCTGCAGGAGGAACATAAAAAGTTACATTATATGGATCTTCAACAATCTCAAACTCTGTAAGAAAGTGACGTTCTCCTGCTGGTTTGATATACAAAACATAATCACGCATATAAATTGTATCACCAGGCATACCCACTACACGTCTGATGTGAGATTTAGAAGAAGGAACCTCATTATGTTCAAATAATGAAATCTGCTGGGCAGTAAAAAAACGAACAAGACGGTCTAGCTGGGAAATAAAGAAATTCTTTTTTCTGGAATATCTGGAATCAAGCAGAATAACATCACCACGCTCATAATTTCCAGCAACTGGCGAAACCATTACAACAGATTTTTCAGGAACATCAGGAATCATAGAAACTGAATTCTGACGAACAGGATATATAAGGAAAGTAATTACAAGATTAATAAAGATATAGAGGCAGATAAAAAATAAAATAACAAAACCGGTTCTTCTACGGCGTTCCTTTTTTATCTGATACGAAAAAACTTCACCATTATGTTTCAAAATTCCACCCTCATTTTGTATTTATATTATAAATTATCAAAAATAATAGAATCTTACAAGTTATAAAGAACTCTTATAAAAAATCTGCACTACTCTCGTTGCGGTCAATCAGCGTGTCCTGTAACTATTATTACTTTAATTTTTTTGATAGTTGAAAGCAATATTCATATACTTTATAATATAAGGATATGGGCGACAGAAAGATTATTGCAGAAAACAGAAAGGCCAGATTTGACTACTTTATTGAAGATACCTATGAATGCGGAATTGTTCTGCAGGGTACAGAAGTTAAATCTGTAAAGAATGGAAATATCTCATTTCCTGACGCTTTTGCAGAAATTGTAAACGGCGAGGTTTGGGTAAAAAACTTTCACATTTCTGAATATTCTTTCTCTTCAATTTTTAATCACAATCCGGACAGGCCTAAAAAACTTCTGCTTCATGCCGAAGAAATAAAAAGGCTTATCCGCCGTGTGGAAGAAAAAGGCTGCACACTGATTCCACTGGATTTTTACCTTAAAGACGGTCGTGTAAAAGTTACACTTGGAGTCTGTAAAGGTAAAAAAATGTACGATAAACGTGCCAGCATAAAAGACCGCGATATTCAGCGTGACATTCAGCGCGAATTCGCAGGCAAACTGAGAGGTTAATTTGACGGATAAGAAGGATTTTTTCAAAAAATCAACTGCAATATCCATCATTCTCATTCTTTTTTCGCTTCCTATGTTTTCACAAAGCTATAACATAGATTACTACGGTATTGTATCTACAGAAATTGATGCAAACATGTCTAAAATGACAAGTGATCTTTATTATACACAGCTTTCAGAAATCAATAATTTTTCTATTTCTGATAAGCGCACTAGTCCAAGCCTTGCGGAACGTCCTGATGCTGATTCATTCTCCAGCAGTTCACTCTCTTTCTTTACTCTCATAAACAAAGATACAAACTCTGACAAATGGATTACTACTTATTTTGTTGTAGACAAAGCGCGCAACGAAGAACATTCAAAGAAAAAAATATACGATTCTTTCTATAAAATCCTTATGGAACCAAAGGATGTATTAAAAAACACAATTAAACAGCTTATTGAAAACGATATATCTGCAACTACAATTACTGCTTCAGCACAGGAACAGACAAGTTCAGCAAATTCTGCAATTACTTCAACTGAAGAGCTTTCAGGTACCTGGAGCGGAGAAGAAAATATCAACAAAATTGTAATTATGCGTGGTGGGCGTGGCTTTGTAATCTTTAACAACGGCGCATCTATGAACATTACAGTAGAGCTTTCTGACTCTGGCAACAGCAAAACTGTACTTGTAAAACAGAAAGGTAATTCTAATGCATCGTTCTATCCGGATTTAAAACGTACAGCAGCCCTTACAGCCGCAGTTTCGGCAGCCCCAATAAAATGGACTCTTAATCTTACTGATTCAAATACCTTAAAAGGAATAAAAGACACACTCCTTCCAGATGGTGATAATTATAAAGAAGGAAGTGTTAATGTTATCTGGACAAGATTGAATTAAACTTGAGGAAGATCGTAAACCGGAATACCAGTAACAATTGGCTTTTTATTTTTTCCAATAACAATATTTCCAGAACTGATATCATATAAAAAGAAAATAATCAAAAACAGAAGTGCAAAGCCAAAACCTACAATCTTACATACTTTTTCCGGGATGAACTCAGGTTCTTCATGACGAAGTACGGTTCCTGTATCGTACAATGTTGTCTGAGCTGGTTTAAGACCTGTAATTTTTACAAGCTTTTCACCATCGCTCACATAATCAAGCTTATGAGCATAAGAGGCAATTACAGCACGATCACTTTTTAATGCGGCAAGCTCAAGAGTAAGCTCACTGTTAATATTCTGGATTTCGGAAGTCTGTTTGCTTATAATGCGCTTCTGCTCTTCCATCTGATTATAGCAATGAATGCTGTTTTGTCCGAAAGAAACAGACAGAAGAACATAAACAAAGGTTCCTAAAAATATTGCCGCTAAATACTTCGTACGATTCATAGATAATTTATTTATCGGCAATAATTTCTGTTTTCTGAAACGAAAAGATGTGTTATAATATTAAAAAGTTATATTAATTTTTCTCTATTATTTTAGGGTTTCCATGCCGATAATAAAAAAGAATATTAATATCCGAACGAGAGGAGCTATATGAGTAAATCTGATGACAATACAAATGAACTTGAGAGTTATGGTGTCTGGGTCAAAAATTCAGCAGGAAACGATGAGATTCCGAATACCCCAGCAGACACATCGGATGAACTAAATCTTGATGCCGGCGGTTTGGATTTACCAGATTTCGACGACTCCGATTTTTCTGATATGTTTAAGGAAGAACCACAAAGTTCAGAAGGCAGTCTGCTCGATGACTTTGGAAATGAAGATGACACAACGCTCAGCACAGATGAGCTAGCAAATATTACAGACGGTTTTGAAGTTGAACAGGTAGAAGCACCTGCAGAAACCGATGATCTTGACCTCGGCGATTTAGATTTCACATCTGATGAGAGTACAGAGGCTGTTTCAGAAAAATCTACAGATGACATTTCCATTGAAGATACAGAAGACAATTCTGAAGAAATCAACTTTGATGATATTTCAACAGAAGAGTTTACAACTGAGGAAACACCTTCCGAAGAAGTTAGCTTTGATATAGAAGAACCTGTTACAGAAGAAACTCCTGCAGAAGAAGAAGTTTCCGTTGAATCAGAAGAAGTAAGCTTTGGTGAAGACGAAGAGATTTCTTTGGACGACTTTATGGATGAAGGCTTCTCTGATGAATCAGTTGCAGCAGGAAATAATGGTTATGAACCTGGTGCTCAGCCAGAAATTCCTTCTTCAGATACAGAAGAACTTTCTCTTGATGACTTTATGGACGGAGGTTCCTTTGAATCTGCTCCTGTAGAAGCACAGAAAGAAGAAGAAATTATTGAAGATGAAGCTCCTCTTGATATGGATATCAGCTTTGATGATTCTGCAGACTCAGTAGAAACAGAAGACAATATTTCACTCGACATTACAAATGATGACGATGACACTGATTATGATACAGAAGAAACAGAAAGCATAGAAACCGAAGAAGTTTCATTAGATGATTTTGGGTCAAGTTTTACAGCAGAAGAATCCCCTGCCCCATCTTCAGGCTCAGACGATATCAGCACAGAAGATGTTGATCTTTCTGACTTTGGTATTGATGCAGATGCAGAAGAAACTCCAATTGTTCAGGACGTAGAAGAAGCAAAGAATAAAGAAAAGGTTGTTGATTATGACCTTTCTGTTGGTGATGAAAATACTGCAACCGCACCGGTTGTAAATGAAATTAAATCTGATGCTATTGAGCAGGAAGTTAAAGAAACACCTGTTGCAGAAGTTTCAGAAACTCCAGTGGCACAGGAAAACACAACTTCTGTTGACAACTCTTTGTTACAGCAGATTGTTTCAGAGCTTTCAAGTCTTAAAGACGAAATGAATAAGCTCAAATCTAATATTGAAGAAATTAAAACTAAAGAAACAACTGTTAGCCCGGCCGCAGCAATTGCTGCTGGTGCCGCAGGAGTAGCTGTTGGAGCCGCAGTCGCAGCTGCAACAGAAGCAGATGAGATTCCAGAAGCAAAAGATGAAGGCGGATTCTTTAGTGATGATGATGGCGATGATACTATTGCCCTCTCATTCGATGAACTCGACAACATCATGAATACTGCAGACTTCTCAGAAACAGTTGAAGCTTCTGATGAAAACACAGAAACAACAGAAGAAACTGTTGTAGAAGAACCAGTAGTTGAAGAAACTGTAGAGGAACCTGCTGTTGAAGAGACTGTAGAAGAAACTCCAGTTGAAGAAGTAGTTGTTTCTGAAGAACCAGTTATTGAAGAGACTGAAGTTGGTCTTGACGAAACATTAGATATTACAGAAGAAGATGCTCCTGCCTTTGAAGAGATTTCTACTGAAGAATCTGTTGAAGAAGTTACAGCACCTGCAGATGATACAGTATTTGAAGAATCAATCATTACTTCTGAACCAGAAACAGTTGAAACAGAATCAATTGATAACGAAATTGAAAATGCAGTTTCAACAGAAAGCGACACTTCTCTTGATGACATTAATTTTGATGAAGAAGAATCTAAAGAAGATCTTTCTTTTGACTTCTCTGATGAAAAACTCGAAGAACCAGAAATCGACGAATTTATTCCAGATGGAAACGATGAACTTTATGAAAATGAAGAACTTCCAGATGAAATATCAATTCCAAAAGAAGAGGATTTACTTGTTGAATCAACTTCATCTGATTTCATGGATTCTGTAAAAGATACAACTGAAGAAACTGAAGTTGCACCAGAATTTGTTGAAGAAGATAATCTTGAAGAAGACACTTCAGATCTTCCATCGGAACTTCCAGAAGAATTCGAAACCTCTGCAATTGCAGAAGATTCAGTTGAAGAAACAGTAGAAGAATCAATCGAAGAACCAGTAGTTGAAGAGACAATTGAAGAAACAGTTGTAGAATCAACAGAAGAACCTGTTATTGAAACAGAAGAAGAAACATCAGAAGTAATTGATGATGATATTCCAACTGTAGACAAACTTCTTGCAAGTGATGTAGAAGAAGAAGTAACTCCAGATGAACCTGTATTCGACGAAACTGCAGTAGAAGATACTGAAGTAGAAGAAACTGTTGAAGAGACAACAGAAGAAGCTGTTCAGTCAAATGAAGTTTCTTTTGCAGAAGTTGATAATCTTGATAATTCACTTTCTGAAAGCAATCTTGCTTATCTTGATAAACAGGATAATTCAGCATCTGATTCAGTTGCTAATGCAGACCTTAAACAGGATATCAAGTCTGTTCTTCTTTATATGGATCAGCTCCTTGAAAACCTGCCGGAAGATAAGATTATTGAGTTCGCTAAATCTGACGAATTCGTTACCTATAAGAAATTGTTCTCTGAATTAGGACTCTCTTGATATGGGACTTCTTTCACGAGCCAGCACTTTGGATGAGACTGAAATCAAACAAGGGCTGGCTTTTTCTGATTTTATTTTAAAGTATTCATTAAAATCCTCTGCCATGCTTGAGCAAAATGATATGTATTATATCATTACACAAAGTATTGATTTTGATGCATACTCAATAATCAGTTCTAATTCTACTTGTGATTTCTGGAACGGAATCTGTAAAGAAAACAATAAAATCTATAAATTCTCAGGAAATGATGTTTCTCCACTTCTTCAATTATTTTCATCGAAAATGAAAGAAGAAATTAAAGAAGTTTATATTTATCAAAATTCCGATTCAAAAATATTATTAAGCTTAAATGAGATTTCAGAATCTGCTGCTAAAGATTTTGAAAATATTACTTCTGATATTCACTCAATTAACATCTTCTCACTTAATCCACAGATAAAAGAAAATACTGCTGTTATAAAATTGATGATCGATTTTTCAGAAGCAATTGAAAGTTTTTTGCAGTCTGAATTAAAAACAAACGATTCAATATTTGAAAAAGCAAAACTAGCAATATTCAATGAAATATATAATCGTTTTGTTTGTTTTTATAATTTACCAGATGCAACAGTTAAAGCTGATAAACTTCTTATAAAAACTGTTTTTATTACTGGTAAAGCTTATTCTGTTGAATTAATTACAAATCATTTTATTTTTAATTTACGTGATTTACTTGGAAATAATGCAGAACTAATAAGAGTTGATTTTTGCGGAGCTGCAACTTCCTGTGAGCAGATACAAAACTTTTTACAGGCGGAATAGTTTTGGAAATTATAATTCAAAAATCAAAAAACGGAGAAAACACTGCAATTGCAGACGGACATTTTCTCCATTCTAACTATGCCCCTGTAAAAGAAGCCCAGCGTTTTGTAGAAAATCTTACACTCCCCTTTATTCCTAAAATTATAATTTTGCTTGAACCAGCACTTTCTTATGCAGCAGATTTTTTGCATTCTCGATTTCCAGATATCAAACTTGGTGTAATAAGATATCAAAAAGATTTTGAGGAATATAATTTAAAATTTGATTTTGTTTTTAATTTTTTTGAATCGAAAAATTTTGAAGCAAGGCTTGAACGAAGCTTAAATGAAGAACAACTTCTTTCAACTTTATTTTTTAGTTGGCCTGCAAGTTCACAAATCTTTAAGGATACAGAAAATCAAGTTTGGAAAGATATAAAAGCAGCTCTCGAACATTCTAAAACACTTTTAATTACAAGACAGTATTTTGAAAAAAAATGGCTTTTAAATAGTTTTAATTTTATTGCGAATATAAAACATACTGTAAACCTTCAAAACAAAATTAATAAAGACCTTCTTATTATTGCCTCTGGACCTAGTCTAAAACCCTTTATTAATTATATTCAGGAAAATCAAAATAAGTTTTTTATTATTTGTCTTTCATCTGCAATATCTGTTTGTTTTAATTATAATATAAAACCTGATTTATATATGACAACTGACGGAGGATTCTGGGCAGGAGAACATTTAAAGAAGCTCTATAAAACGAATATTCCTGTTGCTATGCCAGCAGAAGCCTTTTGTTCAAAAAACTTATTATGCAAACTACGAGTTTTACCACTAATTTATGATGATGGAATTTCAAGAGAATTAACAGAAATTTCTGGTGTCAAATATAAACGCGCAGTTCGAAACGGAACTGTTAGCGGAACTGCACTTTTATTTGCCATAGAGCATTCTCAAAAAAACATCTATATGTGTGGACTTGATATGGCAAATCAAAAAGGTTTTCAGCACACACAGCCAAATGAACTTGAAACAAATTCTGCAATTTCTGACTGTCGTATAAAAACAAAAGAAACAAGACTAGCTCGCTCGGAACTAACTACCGGTAGTTTGGATATTTATAAAAACTGGTTTATTTCAAATCAATATAACTTAAACCAAAGAAAAGTATTGCGACTTATAGAAAACGATGACAGAAAGAATTCTCTTGGATGGATTCAGGATATTAATCTGAAAGAATTCAAACAGCTTTCACAGAATCTTTCAAATACAAAAGATAATATATTCACAGATACTTCATATACTTTTGATTCTGTAAAAATCAAAGACTTTATTACTCAGAATAGTAATAATCAAAATTGGAAACATCAGCTTTTTCCACTGGACTACGTTTCGCTTTCTCATAATAATGAAAATTTAGAAATGCAGAATATAATTGAGACTGAATGGAAAAATCTATCGAAAAAAATTTCTGGAATTGTAAATGAAAATATATAAATCTTTTGAACAGGCAAAAAACGGAACTACAATTCCAGTATTCATAAGCGGAAAAACAATGGAATCCCGCTATAATCCTGAGCGTGATGCAGAAACACTTTGTAATTCGATTGAAGATGGATTTAATTTTTTCCTGGTGCTTGGAATTGGAAGTGGACTGTTTATAAAAAAACTTTCAGAACGCTTTCCTGTTTCCAGAATAATTGCACTAGAATTATATCAGGATGACATTGATTTTTTAGAGCAATCAGAAATTATAAAAGATCTAAAAAATAATCCGCAGATTACCTTTTGTACTCTCAATTCTCTTGAAAACATTTTAAGCCAGAACTATATTCCTGCAAAATATGGGGATCTAAAAATCATTGAACAACGAGCCTGGGTAAATGAAAATAAAGATTTTATCCCACAAATTAATTCAATATTAAAAAAGACAATTGGTATAATTTCAGCTGATTTTTCAGTACAGTCTCACTTTGGAAAAATATGGACTTCTAACATTTTGAATAATGTCAGACTTGCAGAAAAAGTTTTTAACGAATCTAAAAATGATTTTTCCTTATCAAATTACGTTTCAAAAGAAATACTTCAAAAGACAGCAGTTATAATTGCAGCCGGCCCTACTCTTGATAAAACTATCTCTATAATAAATGAAAGAAATAATTATTTTATAATAGCAACAGATACAGCAGGCAGTTCTCTGATTAAACAGAATATAACACCTGATGTAATAGTTTCTATTGATGGGCAAAATGTTTCATATAATCATTTTATTGAAGCATCTTCTACTTTATATGCTTTTGATTTATGTGCTAATTTTTCAGCTGCAAAACATATTGTGGATAACGGAAATCAAATCTTTTTTTTCTGTTCAGGACATCCTCTTGCAAATGCTATTAATGCCTGCTGTGGTAATGCTTTTCCTACACTTTTTTCAGGAGCTGGAACTGTTACCATTACTGCAACAGACCTGGCTGTAAAAGCAGGTTTTAAGAATATACTTGTGCTTGGTGCAGATTTCTCATATTCAAATGGAAAGACCTATACAAAAGGAACATACCTCGATACTTTGTATAATAAAAACTCAACTCTAATTGATTCTGCTGAAAAATTATTTTCTAAGCTTATGTTCCGAACGGAATTACAAAAGTCCGGAAATACTTATACAACTCCAATTCTTGAAGCATATAAAACTTCTTTTGAAAAATATCTCCAGCTCGAAAATATCAGTTTTACAAAAGAAAATGATATTTATAAATTAACAGTTTCTGACAGTATCTCAAAGCTTCCTTCACCTAAGGTATATAAAAATATTTCAATTGCAACTTTTTATAATAAATTAAAAGCTTGCACCCCCGAAGAAGCTGAAATTCTTCTTTTACCTTATATTGCATGGCTTAAAAATAACAAAATATATAAAAACTATACATATAGTGAATTACTAAAACTTGCTTTCAATACTATTGTAAGTTATAATATATGATATGAAAAACCGATTTATTGTAGTTTATACTGTATTTGCAGCAGCTGTTTTTATTTTTGCATTAAGTTTTTTTGGCTTTAATCTTTATAAAGAATATTCAACCAATCTTGAAAAATCAGATATAAGATATACAAACCTTGTAAATGACATCAGAACTTTAAGTTATAATCAGGCAGAAAACAATACCTCTTATGCACAGTCAATCAAAAAGGCTGTTGGAGATTCTGCTGCTTATTCTTTTATTCAGGTAAAACGCGAAGGAGAAACCGTAGTTTTTTATCCAGCCGGAAAATTAAAGGAAGAAACAGTTTCTAAGCTCACAAAGTCTTTTTCAACATCACTTACAGTAAATAAACAATCGGTTACAGTAGACTGCAATCTTTATCTTATTCGTCCGGACTCTATTTTTTACTATGCTCGAGTTTCTTTCCTTATGATTCTTATAATTACTATTATTACAGTAATTATGATTATCTATCTTAATCTGGTAGAGGAAACATCTTCTGACGTAATTTCACTTGAAGAAAATTCAGAAGAAGAAACTGAAGAAGAGATTTTAGATGATTCAGAGGAAACAGTAAATATTTCTGAAACTGAAAAAGTTGAGGAAAGAGTAAAAGAAACAGAAGCTCCAGCTCCTGTAATTGAACCAGAAAAGACAGAAAATGAAACAGAAGAAAAGTCTGCAGAAGTGACTCCAGAAGAAGTAAAAGCCATATTTGCAGAACCACTTACAGATGATGTGGTTAATGAAACTGTTGAAGATGCAATTCCTGTAGACAATCCTGCACCAGTAGAAACTGCAAAACTTCCTGTAGACGAAATTAAACCTGCAAAAACAGCTGATAATCCTTCAGGATTATTTGATCCTGCAACTGGAATCGGTTGGGAATCTTATCTTCTTACCAGATTAAATAACGAAATAGAACGTGCAACTGCATCAGAAATTGATATTTCACTTTTTGTAATTAAAGTTCCAGATATTTCTATGACCAGCGAGGTTTACAAAAACATCTGCAACTATCTGGCAATTCAATTCCAGTTTAAGGATTTGCTTTTTGAATACAAGGATGACAGTATTGTTGCCATCAAAATCAGCATGAATGTTGATGAAGCTCTTTCACTTGCTGAAAAGCTTTATACAGATATCTGTAATATTATAGATGGTAAAAACTGTAGAATTGGAATTACTTCACGTTCAATAAGAATGGTTACTGGGGAACGACTTTTGCTTGAAGCAGAACAATCTATTGAACATTCTGATGCAAGCTCACCTATTATTGCATTCCGTGTTGATTCAGAAAAATACCGACAGATGATTGAAATGAACTAAGCTTTATCCTGAGGAGCCGGTTCATTTTCAGGTGGTGTATTTTCACCATCTGAATTTTCTGTAGATTTTTCTTCTTCTACGATTTTCATTAGTTCTTTGTATTTATCTTCGAAAGTTTTCAGATTCTTATTCTCTGGATATTCAGTTTTAAGTACATCATAAGCTTCTGTGAACTTACCTGCATAATTCTTTTCAAATTTTTTTTCATCTGCTGCCATTACGGCCAGATAATTTTCCAGATATTCCTGATTTTTAGGCTGGGCTTCAAGGAGTTCTTCGTAAATAGAAATAGAATTCTTAAAGTCTCCCTGCATTGAATAAATATAAGCAATCCCCGCTTTTATAGAAGCATTATCAGGATCTCTTTCAAGTATCTTTTTATACATTGGAAGAGCATTTGCCCAGTCTGAACTGAAAACATAGCATTTTGCAAGCTTGTAATAAGCAGCCCAATACTGGTCCTTTTTTCTCATTGCAAGCTCATAATATTCACCGGCTTTTTTATAATCTTCAAGTTTAAAATATGCATCACCAAGCATGTAATATTCAACATAAATATTACGAGTTTTTACAGCCCCCTGTCCTGGGACTGGAACGGAGAGATCATTTGATGCACATGAAGAAAATAAAAAACTTGCCGCAATAAAACCTGCGGCAAATATTTTTTTAGCCGAGAACAATCTTTTCAATTTCATAAAGCTGAGATTTATACAAGCCAGAAATATTATGTCCATAATCAGCAATCAGCTGAATCATATTGCGTGGAGCATCCTTTGTATCACAACCATTAAGACGGTCACCAGCATCTCCAAGACCTGGCATAATATAAGCTTTTTCATTCATTACCGGGTCCATCCAGAGTGTGTAGCAGGTACAATTTTCAAGAGCACGAGTTACACGGATTGAACCTTTAAGTGTAGAAATTGTATTAAAGAAAGCAATTGATTTTGGTTTTACACCCTGACTCTGAAGATATTTAACAACAGTTACAAGAGAACCACCTGTCGCATTCATTGGATCAGCAAAAATCAAATCTTTACCATCGAGCTGGTCAAGGTTGAAGAATGATTTGTTGAGGTCCATGATGTATTCCATATCAGCTTCATTCTTTGTATCGTTGCGGCTGATTTTGAAAAGTGCAAATGGAGTTTTGTATCCGTGGCTTGAATATTCCTGGATTTCCTT
>JAEEGJ010018280.1_pt1 | contig 15686 bp, 14 predicted proteins | sample 8958761 | NCBI WGS metagenome assembly JAEEGJ01 (sample SAMN16246546, study PRJNA631951) | gut metagenome | biome: gut microbiome; feature: rumen; material: RS-attached | host: Bos | place: Iran: Karaj | collected 2018-10
GAGTAATTATTTTGATTTAACACCATTTTTTGAGGTAGATGGGACGGATTATATTGGCTTTTGGAATGATGAGGAAGGAATTAAAAAACTCAGATTTTCGGGAGAACCAGTAGATGATATTTATGAATTGAAATATAACGATGGAACGACTCTATATATGTGGAATAAAAAGCTTAATGGAGTTTATGATGCTTTAAATAGCATAAAAGGTGATGTCACTCCAAGAAAAATAGCAGAGAAAGTAGGCATTACTGTTCAATAAAGAACATATATAGTTTATAAAAGTGATTCGTGAGTTGACTACTGATGGTCTCTTGCAAAAGACCTTTGCTTTTGATGCCACAAATATGCTTAAAGAAGTGGTAGACTCTAATCTGGGTACACTACAAAATGAGTACAATGGGCTTGGCTTTAGAGTGGCTAGTACGAAGCCTGATGAAAAGATAGAGTACTTATGTGACCTTTCAAGAGATTACTATAATCTTCTTGAGCGAACAGTAAATGGAGAAACTGAAAGCTTTATTTACGATAACAACGTAGTAAGTATGTCAAAAGCAGGAAGAAACTACTATTACTTGCAGGATGAACTTGGCTCACCAATGTATCTTACTGGAACAGATGGCACCGCTGTATCATCATATGCCTTTGATGATTTTGGACGAAATATAGATATATTAACTGGGCAGACAAGGACTAACAATGCAAAACAAGGTTACGCTAAGCAAGGAAATATCATCCAACCATTTGCATTCACAGGCTACCAAGAAGATGAAATCTCAGGCCTTAAGTTTGCTCAAGCAAGATTCTATGATGCTGACAATGGAAGGTTTGTTGGGGAGGATCAAGTTAGAGGATATATAGGTAATCCCGATACAATTAATCATTATCTCTATTGTATGAATAAACCTAATAATGGTATTGATGCTAATGGAAAAGAAGCTTGTTTGTTGCCAAATGACTATGTTTCATATGGTATAGATTATGTAACTTATAGTGTTGAAAAGTATTTTTATGATGGATTTGAGAACTACAATCAGGAACGAATAGATCGTCCGGGTATTACATTAGAAGAGATGCAAACGATTAATAAAACAAATTTGCCTGATTATACAAAAGATATAGATGAATGGTTATTTGAACAGCAAAATGAGATACAAGATGCATTTGATACTAGCCTAAAAACTGGGGTCGAGACGTTCTATAATAAAGTAAAAGATCATGGTGAAATGGATATAAAAAGACCGGCTGCATGGAGAAAAGCATTTGATGTGCCATATTTAGGCGAAGATAATTATTTCTTATATCATGGAGTAGTTATGAATGCATCTACACTTGGAAATGTTACTTTTGCTTATGCTGGCAGAGATTATTTTCCTGAATTTGCATTATATTCAGGAGCGGCATATGTACAAATAAAGAATCGAAATGATTTAGAACATTTACCGATGATGTATTTATTGCCATATTGGGGAGATGCTCCGGAGGATCACGAAGCTATTGAACTGGGAATTAAATGGAAAAAGGAGGGATTTTGTGATGAATAAATATAAGACACTACTGCTTTTTACGCTATTTGCAATGATTCTTATGGGATGTAATCATAGTAGAGATGAAGATAGCACGATAAAAATCAGCGCCCAAGAATCTGTTCTAAAAAATCAGAAGGAAATGACAATTATTGCTAATGAGTTCTTGAAAAATTTAAATGACGAGGCGGAAATTTATGGTGAAAAGAGTGAGTGCCCTAAGATAGATAATTTAGATAAATTGTTCAAAGATTTTTCAATTAGTAGTATTTCAGTTGAAAAGAATAAAGAGTTTATAGGAGATGAATATGAAAACAGAGTGGTTTTTTATTTGAATGATACTCCTATTGATGAAGAATATGACGAGTGTGGCATATATTATTCACCTGACAATTCTACAATAGATTATTATGGATATGCAGTTGAGGAAGACGAAAATGGAGAATATGTTTATGATGGTCGTCCTCAAAAAGCTGAGGTGACGTATAAATCAAAAAGAATATGTGATAACTGGTTCTATTTTCAAGAAGCAGTATGGTGATTTTTGCTGATGATTTAGTGGAAATAGCAGAGATGTAGAGGCGTTGTCGATGGCGATGTGGATGTTAAAAAGAGGAGGCACATATATATTGCAGGTGGATTAGCTCCTTATTGGCTAAGTATTTTAGAAATAATTGAACAGCAGTTTCAAAATGGTGTAGTACCAGCGTGCACGGGATTATAGGAGGCTAAATGAAAATGAGATTTTTTAAGATTTTAAAAATTTTATCAATCACTTTAGCCGTTGTGATTGTTGTTATTATCGTGGCAGCGTTTTTAGTGATTGGTAAGAATGGTTTACCAGTAAAAGATGTTGAGCAAAGTATGAGTGTTACCATAACAACAAATGAATCGGACATTTATGGAGAGAATACAAAAGATAGTAGTAAGGAATATACCTACTATGACAATAAAGAGGATGCATTAAAAGATTTTAGCGCTATCAATGAAGATGAACCTTTTCATCCGGATGAACTCAAGTATATATATGAGTATGAGACTGATTCATTAGTACGGTTGTATTATATGGTTCCTGAAAAGAGTCATAGATGGCACATTATATGTTGCTATGATTTGTATATGGAAGATGGAAAGTATTCTCAGATTATAGATTATGATGAGAGACGAGTTGATATTGCTGAATCTGGAACGTCATACTATTACGATTTTGCCGATGCTACAGCAGAGTTCATTTGTTATGATTTTAATCCCATTGTTGATGATGAGAAATTTGTATACTGTGGATTCTGGGATAATAAAAAAGAAATAGAATCATTAACGGTTTGTGGGCAAAAAGTTGATACAATTAAAAGCTTAAAGTTTTCAGATGGTAAGTCTACATACATGTGGATTATAAAGCTTGATGACATCAAGCCGAAGATGCAGACAATTGAGGGTAAACTAACTTATGGAAAGATGGAAGAAGCGCTTGATATAAAATACATTCCTGTGAAACGGGAAAAGTAACGTTATTTATTAAGAATGTCTACCATACTATATTAGATGGCTGCGGTGGGAAGTTGGTTCTCCTTAATAATTACATTGAGAGATAACATATATGAAAATAATTAAAGGTGTAATATTAGCTATATTTTTGCTATTTATAATAATAACTGTAGTAGTTATTAAAGAGAACAAAAACAAACCAGTAACTAATTAAAAAATAGTTACGCGAAATACTAAAATAATACAGTATAGCGAAAAGATGGTTATGTCGGATGTTTTATCAGCCAAAGAAAGTGACATAAATTGGCATAATAATATTGATGAAGCATTTGAAGATGTAAACTTTGATACCTTTGATGATAAAGTTCTTTTAGCACAATTTGAGAATGATTATTTGGTCAGACGAATATACTATTCACCAAAGCAGAAGACTGGAAAAACAGCTATTTGTTTAGATGTCATTAAGGATAATGGATTGTATTCTGGTGCAGTATTTTATGGTGAAGTTATAATTAACCAATATGAAATTATCGATTTCAATTATAACTGTGCGGATAATGTTGCGGAAGGTTTATGGGCTAATTATCTTAATGTTATTCCATTTTATGAAAACCATGCAGTAGATTGTTTTGGTTTCTGGAACAATAAAGATGAGCTAAAGGATGTGACAATAGAAGGACAAAATATTAAAGAATTTTATGAGCTAAATTATGATGATGGCACATCGTATATTATGTGGAAACTTAGTTTAGATGACGTACAGGATAAACTCAAGGCAATAGAAGGAGATGTAACTCCTGGCGTGATTATAGAAACACTGGATATAAGAACAAAGAAGAATGAAAAATGAATTTTATACAGATAAAAAAAGCATAAGAAAAGCAATCATTGAACAAGGACTATGGGGCTCAGTTAAGGCTAGGGTGTTTTCGGTTTTAACTATTATCGTATTTTTAAATATTTTCGTGTGTAGCCTCCAGCGAGATGAATATACGTTGGTTGCAGTAGGAATAGGTCTATTATATTTATTAACAATTGTTAAGATAGTTAACTCCGCTAACAAGGCGGCAAAGATGTATGGCGATAAAAGATTTAAACACTGTATATTGATTAGTGATAACGAAATATCATTTGAGATACTTGAGGACGAAGAAATAAGGAAGAAGGGAATTCACAAATTATCAGATGTTAAATCATTAATTGGTGTTAAAAACTTTGCGTTTGTTTACTTTGATAATAAAGATACGCTTTTGTTAAAAAAGAAATCTTTTTTGGAGGGAAGTCTTGAAGATTTCAAACAATTAATAGATAGGTCTAAAGGTAATAAAGCGAAAAGGGATATTACAGAAGTACATAATTCAAAAGTATTTCGAATTACACTTTTGGTTGGATTAGTTTTATCTGTTTTGCTTCCTTTACTATTCATTAATATTACCGTTCTGCAGGAAAATCCAATTATTGTGTTTTTTGAAATGTTTTTGTCAGGAATAATTCTCTTTGTATTTATAGCTTTTGGTTTAGTAGCTTTTATTGATTGGTATAAGAGACAAGGGGTGCTTTTACGGGTGTTATCCATTTTATTTTATCCCATATCATTGTTTGTAATATATTTAATTGGAATAGTAAATACTGTAATCTACATTTTTGCAGTTATAAAAAAAGGATTAGGGATAAAGGGATAAAAACTAGTAGTAACAAAATTTTTTAGTAGAAAGGTAGCATTATGGCAAAAGAAGTATTTATTGAAAAAGAGTCTTTTGAGACGATTGTAAATAATATGTCTGAGGCTGCTGATTACTGTGAACTGAACGAAGCAAGGATAGAAGAAACGCAGTTGATTGACAGCACAAATATTATGTACTTGCTTGAGCAGGATACATATGAGATGGGTGAGTTGGTGGAAATGTATAGAAATCACTCATCAGCTGTTTTGCCAAAGGCATTTGATACGCTGAAGCAATCATTGATTAATGTAGATGAAGCAGCTGGAAAAGCTATGAGGAGTTTAGAAGCAACAGTAAGGGAGAATTTTGGACATGAGTAGAATAGGCGATATGAGTAACGACATTAGTTCTTTGCGGCAACAAATTGAGAGGTATCAGCAGTGTATTGCGAACTTACAGAGAAAGAGAGAGACGATACAGCAAGAAGCAGATGCTATTGGAAACGTAAGGAGCAATACGCAAAGCTATGATACTATGCATGATGGGCAGTGGCAGGGGGTGTCTAATAATCAGATTAACCAGCTACGCTTAGATATGGCAAATGGAATTACATCACACCTGATGACAGTAACTGTTTTACAACAGAATATTCAGGTGGCTATTAATAATTTTCAAGCTAGAATAAATGAATGTAATGCCCGAATCGCTAGTTTGGAAAGTGAAATTAACAGCATGCGAAAAGCATATGGCTTGCATTAAGAACAGTATAAGTCCTATAAATTTTCGCTATTGAAATTTTACCTGTATCAATGTATAATTCAGAAAAACAAATGCAGAGTAGACTGTAAAGCGTTAAGTGCCAGGTGAACAGGGAGTTGTCACTTGGACGAAGGATTAACCGCGGTTTTATGGTCGCATCCCGCTGCTACATACGAAGTGTAAGATTACGCCTCTATTGTAGTTAAAAGGAACTGCAATAGAGGCTTTTTAACTTTATAGATGTAGGAGATTAAAGATGAAGTATCAAAAGATACTTGAGCACAAACAGTATCAGGATTATTTAGGCAAGCTAAATCAGCTAGAGCAGAATCGCATTTATTGCAAGCACGATTTGAATCATTTGCTGGATGTAGCAAGAATCTGTACTATTTTGGCTCAGGAACAAGGGATTACCATCGACAAAAATATCGTATATGCGGCAAGCCTTTTGCATGACATAGGTCGTTTCAATCCTAGCGTGGCTAAGCATGAGCAGCTTTCCGGAGAAATAGCACTTAGGGTTTTGCCGGAGTGTGATTACTCCGATGATGAGATTGCTCAGGTAATTGATTTGATACACAGCCATCGCGGCAGAGACTCCGTAGAGCATATTAGGGAAATGCGTTTGGAGAAGCAGCTTGATTTAAAGGATTGCTTTAGATTGGCAGACCAACTTTCACGAAACTGTTTTTGCTGTCAAGCTTCTGACACTTGTAAGTGGAAGGTAGAGGAAAGAAATCAGGTTGTTCTAGTTTAAAACTTACTTTAGGAGGACTCAAAATGAGAATAGGTAACAAAGACTTTGATTGTAACATTGGCAAATCCTACATTTTTGGAATTTTAAATGTTACTCCAGATTCATTTTCTGATGGAGGAAAGTACTCGAGCGTTGATGCAGCGCTGAAGCAGGCCATACAAATGGTTGAGGATGGCGCTGATGTAATCGATATTGGTGGTGAGTCAACTCGCCCTGGATATACGCTGATTTCTGAGGAGGAGGAGCTTGAGCGAATTCTTCCTGTAATTGAAAAGATAAAGGCAAATTTAGATGCACCGATTTCTATTGACACATATAAATGGAAGGTGGCAAAGGAAGCTCTGGCAGCAGGAGCGGATATGATAAATGATATCTGGGGCCTTGATTATCCAGAGGATTCTAACCATGAAATGGCCAAGGTGGTGGCTGAGGCCGGCGTTCCAGTTTGCGTTATGCACAACAATTCAATAAAAATGGATTGCGCAAACGAGGAGGAATTCTTAAAGCAACTACTTGCAGATATGCAAAAGAGAATCGATATCGCAAAGGTAGCAGGTATAAAAGATGAGAATATTATGCTTGATCCGGGCGTTGGCTTTGCAAAAGGACTTAATGAAAACAAGTGGAGCATTCCTGCAATAGTTCAGTTGAAAGCAATGGGATATCCGGTACTACTTGGTATTTCTAACAAATCCATTATTGGAAATATCAGTGACCTTCCAGTGGGCGAGCGAACAGAAGGCACAATCGCCTTGGATGTTTTGGGCCGAGTATATGGAGGCGATTTCTTTAGAGTCCATGATGTTAAAAGCAATAAAAGAGCGCTTGAGATTGCAGACGCAATTTTGACAAGTACTATTAAATAAGGGTAAACGATTATGAGATATGAAATTTTTATTGATGAATTAGAGTGTTTTGGCTTTCACGGAGTGCTTGAGGAAGAAAAGAGGCTTGGCCAAAAGTTTATCATCTCTTCAAAGCTAACAGTCAATTCCCCTGAGGGAGTGGATGAGGATGACTGTGACAAGACAGTCAATTATGCGCAAGTATGCGATGTGATTGCAGCCATTGCTGAGAATGAACAATATGACTTGATAGAAACATTGGCGGATACTATCGCAAAAGAAATTTTAATTAGATTTTCAATGGTTGAAAAAGTTAGCGTTCATGTGGACAAACCAAGTGCGCCTATCAAGCGTGGTGTTAAAAACGTTGGAGTTGAAGTAGAGCGAAGCTGGCACGTTGCTTATATTGGTGTTGGCTCAAACATGGGTGACAGCCAAGGAAACATAAACGAGGCAATGAAAAAGCTTAAGGAATCATCTTTTAATAGAGAGGTTGTATTGTCGGATTTAATCAAGACAAAGCCTTATGGAGGTGTGGAGCAGGATGATTTCATAAATGGAGTTTGTTCTATGAGGACACTACTTGGCCCAGAGGAATTGCTTAGATTGCTTCAGCAGATTGAGAAGGAGTTGAAGCGCACAAGAGAAATTCACTGGGGGCCTCGCACAATAGACTTAGACATTCTTTTATTTGACAACATTGTGATGGAGGAGTCTGATTTGACAATTCCTCATCCAGAAATGTGCAAGAGAGATTTTGTGTTAAAGCCACTATTAGAGCTTAATCCAAGGTTAGTGAATCCCCTGACTCATCAATATTTTGCTGACATTTTTGAGGAACTTCAGGGCAAAGATTGGTACGAAAAGACGGTCTAGCATCAGGCTATAGTTTTGCAGTGGAGGATTTTATGAAAAATTATTCTTATGAGGAGGCGATTTCCTTTTTTAAAAATCTGCCTCACTTTATTCCACCTAAAAATACAGGGGCTCCACTTAAGGAGTTCTTTTCTTTGGATGCAGAGCTTAAGTTACTTGAAAGACTTGGTAATCCACAGAAAGATTTACAGTACATTCATGTTGCTGGAACTAATGGCAAAGGTTCCACAGCAGGCTATATAGCTACGATTTTAAAGGAGGCTGAGGTGAAGTCAGGGTGCTTCACCTCTCCGTTTTTGTACTCTTATAACGAGCTGTTTAAAGTGGATGGTCAGGATATTTCAGATGAAGATTTTGCAAGAATTTTTTCTATAGTCCGTCCCCAATACGATTGTCTAGCCGAGCAGGGGATTTTCCCAAGCGAATATGAGATTTTAACTTCCATGGCATTTTGCTATTTTAAGGAAGCAGGCTGTGACATAGCCGTTTTGGAAGTAAGCTTGGGTGGTAGAATGGATACAACAAATGTTATCCCAGCACCACTTGTGACTGTAATCACGCCAATTAGCTACGACCATATGTCGATTCTTGGAAATACACTTGCGGAGATTGCAACAGAAAAAGCTGGTATTATCAAGGAAGGCACTGTGGTTGTGTCGGCTAACCAGGAGCCAGAGGTTAGGGAAGTTCTTGAGAATGTATGTAAGGATAAGCAGGTTGAACTAGCTTATGCTAAGTTACCAGAGCCTATTTCAAGAACCTTGGATGGACAAAAATTTAGATTGCCTAGTGTAGTAGGAAATGGCAAAGTGGGTAGTGCAGCTAACTTAGCAGAAACTTACGAGACTAGTCTCCTTGGTACATATCAGCTAGATAATGCAGCCTTAGCGATTCTTGCAATTGAAAAATTAAATGAGCGTGGATTCCGTATTTACGATAATGCTATACGAAAGGGAATAAAATCAGCTAAGTGGTTTGGCAGATTTTCCATTATTTCTAAGAATCCAACCATTATTGTAGATGGTGGACACAATAGACAGGGGGCGCTAGCGCTTCGAAAGTCTTTGGAGGCGTATTTCCCAAATCAAAAGATAGTATTTGTACTTGGAATACTTAAAGATAAGGAAGTGGACTTGATTTTAGAGCAGTTGATTCCCATTGCGAAGCATTTTTACTGCGTGGCTGTACCAAATGCCAGAACCATGTCTCCAGAGGAATTGGTGGAGCTGATTCAGGAAAAGGGAGGCAGGGCATCTGTCCTTAATGAGGGAAGAAGCATTGAGAGCTTCGTGTCAAAAACGGATGTGGTATGTCATGCCGGTTCCCTCTATTCAATAGAAAAAACTGATAAATTTTGCCAAAAAACTTGAGTTTTTGTCAATGTGGTCTAATCCATTTTATTTTTAAGTTGGATTAACTATAATAAATAACATGAAGTTATCAGATTTATTACAATTCGAAAATATAATAGTGCAGTGCCACAACAACCCGGATGTAGATTCTCTTGCATCGGGTATGGGAGTGTGCAAATATTTAAAGCAAAACGGCAAGAAGTTTAGGTTTATTTACGGCGGCAATTTTGAGATTTCCAAAAGCAATCTAAAGCTGATGCTGTCAGAGCTTGGCATAACGATACACTACATTCGCTATCAGGATCAGCTAAACGAGCTTTTAGAGCTTCCACCGGGCCAGCTGCCAGACTGTTTAGTTACTGTGGATAGTCAGTATGGCGAGGGTAATATACAGAGGTTTTCTGCCAAGCATATTGCAGTTATTGATCACCATCAGGTTTCAGGAACTCTTCCTGCCCTTTCTGAAGTGCGCGCTTATCAGGCCAGCTGCGCCACTGTTGTGTGGGATATGCTGCGTCAGGAGAATTATCCGATTGACGATGACATTACATTGGCTACAGCTTTGTACTATGGACTTATGACTGACAGCAACAATTTTTCAGAGGTTTACCATCCACTTGATATGGATATGCGAGATGAGTTGAATTTTAGTGCATCTACCATCACTAGATTCAAGAATTCCAACATTTCTCAGGAGGAGCTTAGAATAGCAGGAATAGCTCTTCTTGGTTCAGAATATTATCGTGACCACAATTATTCGATAGTAAAGACAGATCCTTGCGACCCAAATATTCTCGGCATTATTTCAGATATGCTTTTAGAGGTTGAGGATGTGGATTGCTGTCTGGTTTATTCCATTCACGAAGGTGGCATCAAGGTTTCTGTCCGCAGCTGCGTAAAGGAGGTCAAGGCAGACGAGCTTGCCAGGTTTATATGCTCCGGGGTAGGAGATGGCGGTGGCCACAAGATTAAGGCCGGAGGCTCTATTAGGCGAGCTCTGTTGGAAATGCAGGAGATCGACTATTCCGCACCATCGATTCAGCAGTTTTTCAGGGCGAGAATGCACTCTTACTTTAGAAATACCGAGATTATCTATACAGACAAATACCAGGCCAAAATCGACGGCATGGATATCTATCATAAAAAGAAGCTTCATGTGGGCTATGTTAAGGCAGCAGATGTTGTCCCTGCAGGTACCCGCAGCGTAATCCGAACCCTGGAGGGGGATGTGGATTTGACTGTTCAGGAGGATACCGTTATTGCTATTGGTATCCAGGGGGAGATTTATCCTATGACCTGGGACAATTTTATCTCCAAATATCAGCCTGAGGACAGGCAGTACATCTATCCTGGTGATTACAAGCCTACCATCAAGGATGCAGAGGCTGGCGTTAGCAAAGACATTTTGCCTTATGCTCATAGCTGTGTATCTTTGGGAACTGGCAGGATTTACGCCACCGAGCTTGATAAGCGCTTAAAGATATTTACCAAGTGGGACCCGGAAAGCTATTATCTCGGCAAACCCGGGGATTACATGGCTGTGTCCATGGATGACGCAAGTGATGTATATATAATAGAAAGAAACATCTTTGGAAAAACCTACGAGAGAGAGAGTAGGCTTTGAAAAGATGAATAAAAAATGGGCCCTGGATTCCAACTAAACTGGGAGGTACCAGAGCCCTTTTATATTAAGAACTAGAAGGAAACTATGTGATAGTTTTCCTTCAAGCCATTTATTTGAAGATAAGATTTCACATCCAGAACCCTCTTGGCCAATTTGTGGCCTGTCCGGGTAAATCCATCAGCTTCAACTTCATTAAAGATAATGTCATTTCCCGCCTCGATTCCACGGCGGTCGGTGATATGGTATTTAACCACGCCAGTGGCTATTCTGGCAAACTCAGCCTGAGAAACCAACACACTCACCTCAGAGAGGCCTCCTGCGGCACCAGTTTTCAAGGTGTTGGTGTCGGCAAAGAATTGACGACCCAACTCATCCTCCTTTTTGCCATTCATTGCTTCATTTAATCCCATAATAAGGGCTTCACGACTATCTGACATGGCCATCCTCCTAGATTCAAACAAAACCTTCCGAGTAAGAATAGGATACAACTTTTTTTTGAATAATTTGTGAAAGTGATGTTCCAAACCGAGTGTAACGAAGGTTTGGAATATCAGGAGGCGAAGCCGACGATAAAGTGATGTTCCAAACCGAGTGTAACGAAGGTTTGGAATATCAGGAGGCGCAGCCGACGACCAGGAGCGAAGCGACGACCAGGGAGGCGCAGCCGACGACAATTTACTATATACATTACCCAGACACTTGAAGATTATACTAATTCCCCTATAAGTTATATTCACCCTAGTTGTCTTCAAGTTCCATTCATCAAGTGTAATTAAGAAAATGAGTTTTGGAGATATGGGCACCAGTCAAGATTCACATCCATGTTCAACTTTCCTTGACCTCGCCGTCCATGGCTCGGTCTGCCAATATCTTTCAAAACTCATTTTATATTACACTAGATTCATTCCAAAATCAGACAACCAGGCTGAATGCAACTTATGGGGGATTCAATTTAGATAGAGAGTGTCTGATTAATGTATACAAAAAATCATTTTAAATTCGTTTGCTTACCCTTATGCATTGCGTTAGAATTATCATCAGGACAGTTTAAACAGTTTATAAAGGAGAGCAATAATGGAAGAAGAACTTAAGACACGAGACCAGATTGAAGAAGAATTTACATGGAATTTAAAGGACATGTACGAAAATGACTCTCTTTGGGAGTCTGATTTGAAATTAATCGAAGACAAGACTGCGGAATTGGTTAAATATCAGGGAAAGGTATGCGAAAGCGCTGACAATCTCTTGAAGGTTTTAGAGCTTTCAGCTTTTATTTTAGAAAAGCTTACTTATGCTTACTCTTATGCGGAGAGATTATTTGATCAGGATCAGGGCAATGCAACACATCAGAGCATGAGCCAGAGGGTTTTAGGATTGGTAGCAAAGATTAGTGCGGAAATATCTTTTGTGGATCCAGAAATTTTAGCCTGCGATACATGCAAGCTTGAGAAATATTACAAATCAAACAAAGACCTTGAATTATATAGAAAGCAAATTGAAGAGATACAGCGTCTCAAGGAGCATACTCTTTCAGCAGAGTTAGAGAGAGTAGTTGCCATGACAACAGAGATGTCAAACAGTCCTACCGAGATTTTTGAGGCATTCAACAACGTTGATATCAAGTTCCCATCCATCAAGGGTGAAGACGGTGAGGATGTTATGATTACTCAGGGCCGTTTCGTGCCACTTCTCATGTCAGCTGATAGACGAGTCAGAAAGGATACCTTTAAGGCTTACTATGACACACTTAAAGGCTTTATAAATACTTTGTCTGCTTCATATAGTGGTGAAGTTAAGCAGAGAATTTTCCATAGCAAAATTCGTAATTACGAATCAAATCTTGTTGCAGCAGTTGATGCTAACAATGTATCGCCAGAGGTCTATGACAATCTGGTAACTACCGTAAATGCGAATTTAGATAAGCTTCATGCCTACGTTTCTCTTAGAAAGAAATGTTTAAAAGTAGATGAGCTTCATATGTATGATATCTATACACCAATGATTGCCGACGTTGCAAAGAAGGTTACCTATCAAGAGGCGCAGGAGACAATCTGCAAGGCCCTTGCTGTTCTTGGTGATGACTATGTGGACATTTTAAAAGAGGGCTTCAACAGCAGATGGATAGACGTTTATGAGAATCAGGGCAAGAGAACCGGTGCATATTCAAGCACAGCTTATGGCTGCCATCCATATATGCTTTTGAATTATTCAGATACCTTTGATGATATGTTTACAACAGCTCACGAGATGGGACATTCTATCCACAGCTATTATTCTAATCAGGCGCAGCCATTTATTTACAGCAACTACAAGATTTTTGTGGCTGAGGTTGCCTCTACCTGTAACGAGATTTTATTGTTAGAATATCTGTTGAAGAACTGCACGGATAAAAAGGAGAAAGCATACCTTTTGAACCATTATCTGGACAGCTTCAAGGGTACAGTTTATCGCCAGACTCAGTTTGCAGAGTTTGAGAAAATTACAAATGAAATGGTAGAAAAGGGCGAGAGCCTTAACGCAGAAAGCCTTAATACCCTATATAAGGACATCAATGATCGTTATTATGGTCCTGACATGGTTTCAGATGATGAAATTGCCTATGAGTGGGCAAGGATTCCTCATTTCTATTACAATTTTTATGTATATCAGTATGCAACTTCATTTTGTGCAGCAGTTGCTATCGCAGAAAAGATTCTCACCGAAGGTGAACCTGCAGTAGCAGCTTATAAAAAGTTTTTATCAAGTGGTTGCACTGAGGCACCAGTTGAGTTGCTTAAAATCGCAGGTGTGGATTTAACTACACCAGCGCCTATAGAATCTGCCCTTGCTAAGATGGGCACTATAGTTCAAGAGCTAGCCACCCTTGTAGTGGACTAAAACTAATTGTTACATAAGAGTTGATTTGAATAATTATATTGTTTAAATGAGCTCGTATATATCAAGTATTAGTATAATTAAATAATTAAGTGAACTCGTAAGTATCAAGCTCTGAGTGTTGTCGCAGGTGACATGTTAGTCACCGTAGACAATATTTCAGGCTTGATACTGTAACGAGTGGACTATATTATTCAATATTTAAGGCTTGAGATTGTAACGAGCGGACTAAATTTATAGAAAGAGCTTATATATAATGAGTTTTGTACACCTTCACACCCATACAGAGTATTCACTTCTGGATGGTTCCAACAAAATTAAATCATACGTTCAAAAATGCGTAGACCTTGGCATGACTGCAGCTGCAATCACCGACCATGGCAACATGTACGGTGTCATTGATTTTTATAAGGAATGCAAAGCTAAAGGCATCAATCCTGTAATTGGCTGTGAGGTTTATGTTGCACCGGGGTCCCGTTTTGATAGAGAGCGTGTTCAGGGTGAGGATAGATACTATCACCTTATTTTGCTTGCAGAAAATAACGAAGGTTATCAAAACTTAATCAAAATTGTTTCCGCAGGTTACGTGGATGGTTATTACTACAAGCCACGTGTGGATTTTGAGATTTTAGAGAAATACCATGAGGGCATTATCTGCCTTTCAGCCTGTCTGGCTGGTGAGGTGGCTCGCTTGCTTAACAGAGGAAGCTATGATGAGGCCAAGGAGGTTGCTCTTAAGTATCGTGATAATTTCGGCGAGGGCAATTACTTTTTGGAACTTCAGGATCATGGTATCGAAGAGCAACAGACAGTCAACCAGGGCCTTATGCGTCTTTCACGAGAGACAGGCATTCCTCTTGTTGCAACTAATGACTGCCATTATACCAACAGAGAGGATGCTGACAGTCACGATGTATTGCTTTGCATCCAGACAGGCAAAAAGCTTGCGGATGAAGACAGAATGAGATTTGAGACATCTGAGTTTTACGTTAAATCCGAGGAAGAGATGCTTGAGCTTTTCCCTTATGCCAAGGAGGCAGTGGCTCGTACTCAGGAGATAGCCGACAGATGTCATGTTGAAATAGAGTTTGGTGTGACCAAGCTGCCACACTTTCAGGTGCCAGAGGGATATGATTCTTGGACCTATCTTAACAAGCTTTGCAATGAAGGCTTGGAGCGCAGATACGGGGATAAGGCATCAGAGCTCAAACCGCGATTAGATTATGAGCTTGAGGTCATTAAAAACATGGGATATGTTGATTACTTCCTTATTGTTTGGGATTTCATCAACTATGCCAGAACCCACGGTATTCCAGTTGGTCCGGGCCGAGGCTCTGCCGCAGGCTCCCTTGTTAGTTACACCACAGGCATTACCAACATTGACCCTATCAAATATTCGCTGGTATTCGAGCGCTTCCTTAATCCGGAGCGTGTATCAATGCCTGATATAGATATTGATTTCTGCTACGAGCGTCGTTCAGAGGTTATCGATTATGTAGTGGAAAAATACGGCAAGGACTGTGTTACTCAGATTGTTACCTTCGGTACTCTAAAGGCCAGAGGTGTAATCCGTGACGTGGGTCGAGTTATGGATTTACCATATGGTTATGTGGATTCCATTGCCAAGATGATTCCTATGGATTTAGGCATGACCTTGGACAAATCCTTAGAGGTAAATCACGAGCTAAAGGCTCTTTATGATTCTGATGATCAGATTCGCAATCTTATAGATGTTGCCCGCACTCTCGAGGGATTGCCTCGAAATACAGGTATGCATGCTGCTGGAGTTGTTATTGCCGGTAAGCCTATGGATGAGTACGTGCCACTTTCACGTGGCGGCGATGGCACTATAGTTACTCAATTTGTTATGACTACAATCGAAGAGCTTGGACTATTAAAAATGGATTTCCTTGGTCTTCGTACG
>JAEEGJ010018282.1_pt1 | contig 15685 bp, 9 predicted proteins | sample 8958761 | NCBI WGS metagenome assembly JAEEGJ01 (sample SAMN16246546, study PRJNA631951) | gut metagenome | biome: gut microbiome; feature: rumen; material: RS-attached | host: Bos | place: Iran: Karaj | collected 2018-10
GGGGAAAAGACTTACGCAAGCTTTGGGAAACGATTGCGTTATTTCATGAGATGAAATGCGGCCGTCGTGGCGAGACTGTTCGAGGGCGTAGCCCGAGTTTCGAAGCCACAGGCGCATAAATCCATGGAATAGTAATCGTTGACGTGTTTGCGAAGTCTTTTCCCCCTGCTTTTTTTGCACATAACAAATTTCTTAAATATATGTTATAATTGATATCATGCAAATAACTCTCACAATAAAATAACAGGAGGCATTGCCATGGAATTTAAAATGTTGCGTTTTGTTGTGGAAGATGCGGTAGCGGTCATTACGCTGGATTATGCGCCGACCCTGAACGCGCTGGACATGAACCTTGCGCTGGAACTGGAAGCCGCGCTGAAACAGGCGGAAGAAGATGCCGCTGTCAAAGTTGTGGTACTGACGGGCGCAGGCCGGGCGTTCTGCGGCGGTGGGGACATCCGCTTCATGAAAGCCCATTGCGAAGAACCGGATTTCGCGGATACTTCCATGGGACCGCTGGCCGGCAAGTTGTCTGAGATTGTGTTGTACATCAAAAAAATGAAGAAACTGGTCATCTGTGCCGTAGCAGGCGCGGCTGCCGGCGGCGGATGCAATCTGGCTCTGGGCTGCGATTTTGTGTATGCGGCGGACAATGCCAAGTTCCTGCAGGCCTTTGTGGGCATCGCCCTGATCCCGGATACCAGCGGCGGCTATATGCTGCCCAGAGCTATCGGGACCCATCGCGCCATGGACATGTTCGTAACGGGCCGTCCGGTTTCCGCGCAGGAATGCTTTGAACTGGGTCTCGTAAAAGAAGTGACCACTGCGGAAGAACTGATGCCGAAGGCCATGGCTTTCGCGAAAAAACTGGCTGCAGGACCCACGCTGGCTTATGCCAATATGAAGAAGATGATGTTTGTCAGCATGTACCAGGGCTTTGAAGAATTTATCAAAGCGGAAGTAGCCCTGCAGAATGAATGCGCCAACAGCGCCGATTTCCGTGAAGGAATTACTGCGTTCCTGGAAAAACGCAAAGCGAAATTTACAGGAAAATAAAATTTATTTCGTAAAAGATTCAGGCGTGCAAGGTTTCGCAATACCGTACGTGTTTGCTATTCTATGGACTCATGCGCCTGTGGCTTCGAAACTCGGGGCTGCGCCCCTCAGACAGTCTCGCCACGACGGCGCATTTCATCTCATGGAATGGCACAAACGCGTCCGATGTTTTGCTCAGTCCTTGTACGCCTTCGCTTTTTCGTTATAGTATTTTGCAATGAACCAGAATGGACATTTCTTATTACTTACAAAAAGAAAAACTGAATAAGGAAGATATCGTTTTCCTTCTCGGCCGCACCGCACCGGATGAACTGGAGCAATTGTACCGGGCGGCCTATGAAATGAAAAAGGAATGGGTCGGCAACGTGGATTACTACCGTGGCCTGCTGGAGTTTTCCAACCGCTGCATCAAAAACTGCTGTTATTGCGGGATCCGCAGAGGCAACCGGCAGGTGGAACGGTTTGACACGCCAAAGGAAGATATCCTGGCCATGGCCCGCTGGTGCTATGAGCAACAGTACGGTTCCATTACGCTGCAATCCGGGGAACGGCAGGACGTGGCTTTCATCGATTTCGTGGAGGAACTGCTGCAGGAGATTAAATCGATCGGAAACGGGGCGCTGGGCATTACCCTCTGTGTGGGGGAGCAGACAAAGGAAACCTATCAGCGCTGGTATAACGCAGGGGCGCACCGCTATCTGCTGCGGATCGAAAGCAGCAACCCGAAGCTGTACAAAAAACTGCATCCTCAGGACGGACACCACAAGTGGGAAGTGCGGAAAGCCTGTCTGGACACGCTGGCGGAAATCGGCTACCAGGTGGGCACCGGTGTCATGATCGGTCTGCCCGGGCAGACGCTTGAAGATCTGGCGGATGATATTCTGTTCTATAAAAGCCAGAACATTGCCATGATTGGCATGGGACCTTACGTAGTGCATCATAACACGCCGCTGGGGAAAAAAGTCTGTGAAGCCGGTCTGGATTCGCCGGAAGAAAAGGCGCGCCGTTTCCGGCTGAGCATCAACATGGTGGCGGTTACAAGGCTGTTCCTAAAGGATGTAAATATTGCGGCTACAACAGCCATGCAGACACTGCATCCACTGGGAAGGGAAATGGCGCTGAAGGCCGGGGCCAATATCCTGATGCCTTTGGTGACGCTGCCGCAATTCCGCAGCCAGTACCAGCTGTACGATAACAAACCCTGCCTGGAAGACGGGCAGGAACAGTGCCGCAACTGCCTCAGCGCACGGGTCGCTTCTGTCGGCGATACGGTGGGATGGGGGCAGTGGGGGGATTCCCCGCACTTTTTTAATAACTTAAAATAAAAGCAAAACATGAAGAAACAGACACCGCAAAACCGTACGCGATTGCTATTCTATGGACTCATTTGCCTGTGGCTTCGAAACTCGGAGCTTCGCTCCTCGGACAGCCTTGCCACGACGGCAAATTTCGTCTCATAAAATTACGCAATCGTTTCCGACGTTTTGCTTGCGTCTGTTTCTTCACGTTTTTTAATTAGTTTTCAGTTAAAAATCAATGCCCGAAAATCGCGATGTAGCCCTGTACGAAAATGTACAATACGATCAGAGGCAGAAGGTACGTCAGGTAGAACCGAAGCCATTTGGGGAACGCCACGCCTTTGCCGGTATCCGCTTCTTTGATGAAGTTATCCCAGCCCCAGCCGTAGCGGCTGGTGCAGAAGGCGAGGTAGATCAGACTGCCCAGGGGCAACAGGTTATTGCTGACGATGAAGTCTTCCAGATCCAGCACGCCGGTGCCTTTGCCCAGTGGCTGGAAGCTGCTCCAGATATTAAAACCGAAAATGCAGGGCAGGGACAACACGATAATGGCAACAGTACCCATCTTAATGACGCTCTTGCGTTCCCAGCCGGTCAGGTCGCAGATGCAGGCTACCAGGTTTTCAAACACTGCGATGACGGTGGACATGGCGGCAAAGGTCATGAACAGGAAGAACAGGGTGCCCCAGAACTGACCGCCGGCCATGTGGTTGAATACGTTGGGCAGGGTGATGAACAGCAGGTTGGGACCTGCGCCCGGATCCACGTTGAACGCGGAGCAGGCCGGGAAGATGATCAGGCCGCTCATGATGGCCACGAAGGTATCCAGCAGGATGACGTAGATCGCTTCGCCGGTAAGACGTTTTTCCTTGCCTATGTAGCTGCCGAAGATAGCCAGGGCGCCGATGCCCAGGCTCAGGGTGAAGAACGCCTGTCCCATGGCGGCGAAGATAACTTCGTTGGCGCCGTATTTGGCCAGACGGCTGAAGTCGGGCTTCAGGAAATAGGCAAGACCGTTTTCCCCGCCGGGCAGGGTCACAGAATGGACTGCCAGGGCGATCATTAAGAACAGCAGGCAGGTCATCATGAATTTGGTGATCCGTTCCACGCCGGCTTCCACGCCCAGATAGCAGACGCCGAAACCCAGGACAACTGTCAGTACCATGTAACCGATCATGGTAACGGGATCTGTCACCAGGCCGCCCAACACGCCGCCGATATCTTTGGCGGACAGGCCTACGAAGCCGCCGGTGGCCATTTTATACAGATAATAGAACATCCAGCCGGTGATGGTGGTGTAGAACATCATCAGCATGGCGTTGCCCAGGATGCAGCCGTACTTGTACAGATGCCATTTCGTACCCCTGGGTTCCAGCAAGTCAAAGGACTTGGCAGCGCTGCGCTTACTGGCCCGGCCCACGGCGAACTCGGCCACCATGATGGGCAGGCCAAGAATAGCCAGGAAGAATAAGTATATCAGTACGAAGGACGCGCCTCCGTATTTGCCGGTGATAAAAGGAAACCGCCAGACGTTGCCCAGGCCGATGGCGCAGCCAGCCGATACCAATATAAAACCAAGACGGGTAGAAAAGGATCCGCGTTCCATAGATGATACCTCCCGGAAGTCAGTTACCGTGTTTTACTATTTTCTATTATCTATCATTCATTATAGCAAGTTGCAGGGAAAAAAGTAAATACTATCTTTAAATTGGTATAAAAACAACAAGTCCTGCATAAATCTGCATATTTAAGATAAGCTGGAGAACGGCTGCGGACAGTTCGATCTGCAAACCGGAAACAGCCCTTGCAGCACAAGGTATTTATTGACTAATGCACATTGTTGTGGTTTAATTATCTATAGGTAAAATCCAGTGTTTTCATGATGATTTCATGCATTCATGAAGACGGAATAAGAAATAAACAGTGTATTTTAAAACTGGTTATTTATAATTCAAGGAGGAATTAAAATGGGTTTTTGCAGTGAATTTAAAGAATTTGCGGTACGCGGTAATGTAGTAGATATGGCAGTTGGCGTTGTTATCGGCGGCGCTTTCGGCAAAATCGTTACTTCTTTTGTGAATGACATCGTAATGCCCCCGTTAGGCAAACTGGTCGGTGATGTGGATTTCTCCAACCTGTACATCAACCTGACCGATAAGCAGTTTGCGAATCTGGCTGAAGCCAAAAAGGCCGGCGCGGCTGTTATCGCCTACGGTTCCTTCATCAATACGGTCATCGACTTCCTGCTGGTTGCGCTGGCAGTTTTCATCGTCATCAAACAGATCAACCGGATGCGCAAACCGGCGGAAGAACCGGCTCCGGCCCGTACCTGCCCGTACTGCAAGAGCGAGATCGCGGACGACGCTACCCGCTGCCCGCACTGCACCAGCCAGCTGGACTGATGCTTCCTGCTTAGCCGGCTATCTATACGGGAACGACTGGTGTTTGTATACTTTTGGAACATATAGTTAATGGTATGAAGAAAAAAAATTTATTGTATATGCTACTGGCCCTGCTTGCTGCGGGGCTGGTTTTTTGTGGCATTGCCGCCGCGGCAAACCTTGTTCCGGCTGCCAGTCCCAGGGTAAAGACCATGGGCCGCTGGATTCCTGACGATAACGGCTGTCTGTATGCAGGACGGGGCGCGGTCATCGCGTCTGTGGATTTTGAAGGGACGGGCGTGCAGGTGCAGATGTTCAGCGATTCCCTGGGCGATGTTTGGTGGCTGAAAAAGCTTGACGACGGGCCGCTGCTCCGTTTTAAGTCCCAGATGGGCATCAATGATCTGTATACGGATCTTCCTTACGGGAAACATACGCTGACCATCATACGGGAGACGGAAGGCATGCGCGGCGTTTCCATACTAAGAGGTTTTTATTTTACCGGTGAAAAAGTAATCCCGGACACCGGGGAACCTGCTGTGGAAACCACTGCTGCCGTAACGGCCGATACCGAAAAGATTAAAGCCGAAAAGGGCAGTGACAGAAAAAGTAAAGCCGAAAAGAGCAGTGACAGAAAAAGCAAAGCCGAAAAGAGCAGCGTAAAAAACAAAAAAAACGGAAAAAAGAATGCGCTGGTCAGCAAAAAAGAAAAAGACGGGGCTGAAGTTTCCCCGGATTCGCAGGTTCCCCGCCGGAAGAGTATTGAAATCATCGGGGATTCCGTAGCGGCCGGAGCGTTCATTTATCCGGACGGAGACTACTTCCAGAGGGAAAGCGGTTATCTGGCCTTCGGGCCCCGCCTGGCACGGATGCTTAACGCGGACTGGAGCTGTGTGGCTTCCTCCGGGGAAGGCGCTGTACGAAATAATGAAGAGAAAGCGCCTTATAACGCAAAACACGCAGAAGCCCAGATCGAGCAGGCCTTCTACACACAGATCGAACCCCGCTGGCACAGCGGCATGGATGATCCGGACCTGGTAATCCTGGCATATGGGGAAAATGACTTCAACGATGCCGAACACCGCCCGACGGACATCTACTTCAAAAGGCAGTACAAAAACCTGATTCTGAAATTGCGGGAATTCAGGCCCGATTCCGTCATCTTCTGCATGACGCCTGCCAACATCGTTACCAGCCGGCAGGCGGTTCCGGGGATGAGCGGCGCGGTGGAAGAGCTGCGGGCTGCAGGCGACACAAAAGTGTATTTTATTGATTTAAACGCGCAGGGACAGCTGCTGGACCGGTCGGACTTCCTGGACGGGGTACATCCCCTGGCCAGCGGACATGAAAAGATAGCCCGGTATCTGCTGGAACAGGTGCGTAAAGTTCTGGGCTGGGAATGACGGATTGTATCGGTTCTGACCGGTCCTTGTACACCAACCTTTGCATCGTCATCTCTCTAGCTTGACAAAAAATGAAAAGGAATTTAATATATTCCTATCGGATGGGTAGAATTTTTGGAAGTGCGGAATGACTTGCCTTAACGGATCTGTTTACCGGCGCTTCCCTGAATCACATACGAAAGATTTATTTTATGAAGGAGTGGGAAACATGAAAAAATTTATTTACGGTGTTCTGTCGGTAGCGATGGCATCCATGCTGATGCTGGGCTGCGGTGGTGACGGCGGCAAAAAAGCGGCAACGGATGCCCCTAAAGACGGCGGCAAAAAAGTCGTTGTAAAAGTAGGCGCGACCCCGGTGCCCCACGCGGAACTGCTGAATTTTGTAAAACCTCAGCTGGCTAAAGAAGGCGTAGACCTGCAGGTCATCGAGTTTACGGATTATGTAAAACCCAACCTGTCCCTTTCGGATAAGGAACTGGACGCCAACTTCTTCCAGCATGTTCCTTTCCTGGAGAAGACCTGCCAGGAACGCAACCTGAAACTGACGGTGCTGGATAAGATCCATATCGAACCCATGGGCTGCTATTCCAAAAAGTTCAAAGACATCAAATCCCTGCCCAACGGCGCCAAAGTGGCGATCCCCAACGACCCGACCAACGGCGGCCGCAGCCTGATGCTTCTGGAAGCAGCGGGCCTGCTGAAGCTGAAAGACGGCAAGGGCATCACCGCAACGCCTAACGATCTGGCGGCTAACCCCAAAAACCTGAAGATCATTGAAGTGGAAAGCGCTACGCTGCCCCGTGCCCTGGACGACACCGATCTGGCAGTCATCAACTCCAACTTCGCCATGGAAGCAAAACTGAACCCGGTGAAAGATTCCCTGTTCATTGAAAAGGACTCCCCGTATGCCAACGTAATCGCGGTACGCACCGGCGACGAGAAACGCCCGGAACTGGTGAAGCTGGCCAAGGCCCTGAAGACTCCCGAAGTAAAGAAATTCATTGAAGACAAATACAAAGGCGCAGTCGTTCCTGCGTTCTGATTACCCTTAATGTCAAAGGCTGCAAGGGAAAGACAACGCAAAACCGTCAACGATTGCTATTCCATGGACTCATGTGCCTGTGGCTTCGTAACTCGGGCTACGCCCTCAGACAGTCTCGCCACGACGGCATATTTCATCTCATGGAATAACGCAATCGCTTCCGATGTTTTGCTTAAGTCTTTTCCTTTGCAGCCTTTTTATTTGTTTGCAAATTAGTCACACAAGGAACTTTCCTTTTTACAATGATTATGATAAAATAAACACGAACAACTGTTTTGGAATGAATCTGCTATATATCTGCTGAACGAGGTAGAACACTATGGAACAGGCAGGCATTTTTGACGACCTGGTGAGCCAGCCCCTGGCCGCCCGTCTGCGGCCGGAAACAATAGAAGAATACGTGGGGCAGGAGCATCTGCTGGGCAGGGGCAGGGTGTTGCGCCGCATGATCGAGCAGGACCGGATCTCCTCCATGATCTTCTGGGGCCCGCCCGGAGTGGGAAAGACGACGCTGGCCCAGATCATCGCGCGGATGACCCGTTCGGTGTTCATTAATTTTTCCGCCGTGACCAGCGGTATCAAAGAAATCCGTATCGTCATGGAAAAAGCGGAAAAGAACCGGCAGATCGGCCAGCGGACCATCGTGTTCGTAGACGAGATCCACCGTTTCAATAAAGCCCAGCAGGACGCCTTTCTCCCCTTTGTGGAGAAAGGCAGCATCATCCTCATCGGCGCGACTACCGAAAACCCATCCTTTGAGGTAAACGGCGCACTGCTTTCACGCTGCCGTGTGTTCGTGCTGCAGCCTTTGTCAGCGGAGGATCTGCTGAAGATGCTGAAGCATGCCCTGCAAAGTCCCAAAGGCTTCGGCGGGCAGAAAATCGAAATTTCGGATGACCTGCTGAACCTGATCGCCCATTTTGCCAACGGGGATGCCCGGTCAGCCCTTTCCACCCTGGAGATGGTAATACTGAACGGGGATATGCAGGGAGACACAGTCATTGTAACCAAAGAGATACTGGAGCAGTGCATTTCCAAAAAGTCGCTGTTGTACGATAAAAACGGGGAAGAGCATTACAATTTAATCTCCGCGCTGCATAAAAGCATGCGCAACTCCGACCCGGACGCGGCTGTGTACTGGCTGGCCCGGATGCTGGAAGCGGGGGAGGATCCCCTGTATGTGGCCCGCCGGGTGACGCGGTTCGCCAGCGAGGACGTGGGCATGGCGGATCCCAAAGCCCTGGAAATCGCCGTGGCGGCCTATCAGGCCTGTCACTTTATCGGCATGCCGGAATGCACGGTGCACCTGACGGAAGCCGTGGTGTACATGTCTCTGGCGCCCAAGTCCAACGCTATGGAAGTGGCCTATAACACAGCACGGGTGGATGCCCTGAACATGATCGCGGAGCCGGTGCCTCTGGTGATCCGCAACGCGCCGACAAAACTGATGAAGAACCTGAACTACGGCAAAGGCTATCAGTATGCCCACGATACGGAGGATAAGCTGACCAACATGCAGTGCCTGCCGGATTCATTGCTGGGTAAGACTTACTACCAGCCTACGGAAGAAGGCTTCGAAGCACGCTACAAGGAACGGCTGCGGCAGATCAAAGAATGGAAACGGAAACACGGGGCGAAAATCTGAAACGGTGCCGTGTTGAAAACCGGTTTGCGATGAGCAGGGATACTATCCGCAAAACTTCCTGACCGGTTGAGGGGAAATATATGAATATCAAATTGCCGGATATGTTATTGTCAAAAAATGTAAAACGGGGAATCGGAATCCTGGTCGGTATCTGCCTGGTGGGGATGATCAGCTTCGTTCTCCTGGCACATCTTGCCAGCCGTGCCGCAGCAAAAATTTTCAATTATGAAATGGAAAAGCAGACCATGCTGCGGGGAACCATCACGGTTGAATCGATTATGGGCCATATTGGCGGTGACGTGAGCTTTGAAAACCTGGTCTGGAAAGAACCGGATGGAGATCTGGTCCTGCAGGTACCGGAGGGAAGCTTCCACGTACGCCCCTGGGATATTGTAACACGCCATGTGAAATCCACTACGATCCAGCAGCTTACCCTGAAAAACGCCGTTATCTCTGTGCGCTTTGATGAGAATATGCAGGTTGATTTCCTGGACCAGAAACATAAACCGGCAGATTTTTCGCTGCCGAAAGAAACTCCGGTAAAAAAGGCGGAAACGCAACCGGAGCCAAATGGACTGGATATAGATGACGTCACTGACTTTTATGATGATGACGGAGCCAATTTCAACCTGGACGGCCGCAAATTGCGTTCTGAAGTCGTTCTGGAAGATTGCCGGCTGGAAGCCCGTTACAGAAAACGTCATTACATTTTGAACAATGTAAATATGAAGCTGGCTCTGAACAACTCCGGAATGTCCCATATCGACCTGTCTACCGGCAGGTTCGGGGGAACTATGCGGGGAGGCGGCCTGTCTGTCTACGGTGATATTAATTTTAAAAAGGCTGATCCTGAGCTGGAACTGGATGTTTCGTTTCGGGATGTGGATCCTTCCTCTCTGGGTTTTGGCATGAATGTCCATGATTTTATGACGGTAGCGGCCAGAATGGAAGGCCCTGTTACCGGACCAAAGGGCCGGGGCACTGTCAAAATGAAGGAGCTGCATATTCCGGCGCTGAATTTTACGGATGTAATCGGCGATGTGAATTATGCCAACGGCCTGTTCCGTTTTACCGATGTGAACGCGAAGGTCTTCGGCGGAAACCTGAGGGCCCGGGGCGATTACCATATCGATACCCGCGTATACCATATTTACGGCGAGGGAACCAAGCTGCAAAGCATGCGTGCGTTGAACGATATGCGCTTTTCCTGTCTGGTCGACCTGAACCTGATGCTGATGTGCAACGGGAATCCCAGAAATATACTGGCGTACGGTGACTTTAAATCCGGGAAAGGGCGTTACAGTTTCCTGCCTTTTAACAGCCTGGAGGGCCGTTTTACCAACCGTTTCAGGGAACTTCACATTTATAACGCAGTCATCGACACACCCTTCGGCAGGGTCAGCACGGACGCGTTCAGCATCGTAAACAATAAACTGCATCTTGGAAAGATCATTTTGACGGACCAGGATACCGGCGAAAATATTACGATCCGGGAAGAAGGTAATGTTAAACCGGAAGACCAGCATTATAACCCGGATGATAAGCAGGATAAACCAAAAAATAAAAAAGGAAAGCCGAAAGCTGAGAAAACCGCACGCTAAGCAAACCGAAAGGCAAGAAAACAGCAAGCTGAGAAAACCGACAGCTAAAGAAACAGACAGTGAAAAGGAAAACCCTGAGTTACCGGCAGGTGGAACATGTTACATTTACTCTGTGTGCCCTCAGGCAGCACCGTTACAGATTTTTTTTATCAGAAGGCGCTGCAGCAGAAATTTGAAGAAACGGTGCTGGTTGCTTCCTCGGAAGCGCTGGTAGAGAAAGCCCGTATGCAGGGCATCCGGGCCGTAACTTTCGACGCCCTGGCCAACGCGGTCGCGGAGCAGTGCAGCGCGCAGCTGCATGAGAGGCTCGTCGTACGGAAAATCAGCCGGAAGGCCCAGGAACTGATCCTGCAGGATATACTGGACCGGTTGCAGGAGGAAGGCAGGCTGCCGTATTTTGGCAGAATGTCCGGCAAAAAGGGCTTTGTCCGTTCCCTGGTTTCTTTAATGGAACAGATCGGCAGCTGCGGTGCAACGGCGGAAGAAATTGAAACCGCATTCGCCCACTGGGACGGCCGTTCCCCTGTGTACCGGCAGAAAGACCGGGAAATCGCGGTAATTTACAGGGAATATCTGCTTTACCTTATTCAGAACAATATATATGATATGTCAGGGCTTTACCGGGTGGCGGCAGAAGAACTGGCCGCATTGCGGAAGGCCGGTGGCGCTGTAACATGGAAAGCCCTTTATTTTACCGGCTTTTACCGGTTTGACGCACTGCAGCTGGTGATTATCCGGCTGCTCAGCCAGATCTGTGACCTATGGGTCGCGCTGCCCTATGAACCCGGCCGGCCGGAACTGTACGGGGCGGCGGAGTTTACCTACGGTGACCTGATGCGATATGCCACACCGGAGCGGCTGCCTGCGGTTCCGGTTTCCGCGCGGGCTGCTTCGCTGCGTCATATCGTCCGGAACCTGCGGAGTCCGGAAATGCAGCCGGTCCCTGCGGATCAGGGCATCGAAATCTGGCAGCTGTCCGACGAAAATGAAGAAATGCGGGCGGTGTTGCGGGAAATCAAGCAGCAGCTCCGCGGCAAAACACTAAAACCTTCCGAAATTGCCGTGGTAGTCCGTCGCATGGAGGAATACAGCGGGATACGGGATTTATGTGACGAATACGGAATCCCGGTACAGGCAGAAGACAGTGCAGCCCTGGCGGCGAGCCCTGTTTTTCGTTTTGTTTCGGCCATTTTGGAAACCGTCTCCCTGCACGGAAGGGAAAAAGCCGAAAGCTGGATTGCATTTCTGACCCAGCCCCTGCAGAAAATCGTTCTGGAACTGTCTACGGAAACAGTGATACAGCTTGCCGGAACTAACTATTATACAGATTACAGAAAATTCCTGGCGGATATACTGGAGAAAACAGGCTGCGAAGGACTGCGGCAGCTGTGGCAGGAAATCGAGGCCATCCCGGCGGAAACCACCATACAGGATTACTGCGACATCACCGGCCGTCTCCTGTCCCTGACAGAAATACCGGAAAAAGCGGGGCGTCTGTACCGGGAAGGGCAGATAACGCTGGCCGGCTTTAAAAACATGGTCTGCGCCTGCAGGGAGATCCTTTCCCTTCTGCAGAAACTGCCACAGGATTACCGGTTCTGCCGGTCCGCCAGGCAAACGACAGACTGCGCGGGCTTTGCTGAAGCGCTGGCAGATGCGGCCGGCAAGATGTCCCTTTCGCTGCAGCCGGAAAACAGGGAAGGCATCGCCTTTTTGTCCGCGGTCAATCTGGAGGACGCGGTCTTTAAACAGGTATATGTCCCGGGACTCCGGGAAAATGAATTTCCTTTTTATAAAGATGAAAACTGGATCTACGATGACAGGGAACGCGCTGACCTTGCGGTACTGGGGATTACACTGCCTTCTTCGGCGGATGGATACGGCGAGGACATCCATTTCTTTATGAACGCCTGCGCAGCAGCCACAGAACGGCTGGTGCTGACTTTTTATGCGGATGAGGAGCATAACGCGTCGCCTTATATCGCGGAGATACTGTCTCTTTTTAGCGACCTTAGAGTGCAGGTAAAAACAGCGGGAACTGCGGCGGCGGACAGCCTGTCCCGGGAGGAACTGGAACTGGCACTGGCCAGGGACGGACAGACAGAGGCCCTTAAGAAGCTGGAACCGGGACTGGCAGAGAGTGCCGGCAGTGACCGGAAACGCCTGCAAAAGGCAGCGGGCTGGAACGGCAACCCGGACGACGCAACGCTTTTGCAGCGGATAAGCCGTCAGATCGGCGACCGCTTCAGCGCGTCCAAACTGGAAACCTACCGCAGCTGTCCCTTCCAGTTCCTGGTCACCTATGTCTGGCAGCAGAAAGCGGCGGAGGCAGCGGGAGAAGATATGGATCCCATGCAGCGGGGCAGTCTGCTGCACAGGGTATTGGAAAAATTTATCGGACGGCATCTGGGAGAAAAACTGCAGCAGGCACAGCATGCTGAACTGCAACAGGAACTGGATGAAATTTTTGATGCAGTCTGTCAGGAATACGCGGATAAAGGATGGCTCTATCCGGGCGATTTCTGGCAGCATGATAAGGAACAGCAGCGGAACCTGCTGCAGCGGTGGCTGCGCAGCGAAATTGCCTACAGTGAGCAGGGGGAATGGCGCCCGGTCTCCACGGAACAGTCCTTCGGTAAAAAGGGTAAGGGAGAGTTCGCGCTGGATATTAACGGCCGCCGCATTTATCTGAACGGGAAGATCGACCGCATCGACAGGGCCGGGGACGCTTATTTCATTACGGACTACAAGAGCGGCGACACACCGAACAAAAAAGCGTTTGCGGATACGGACCTGCAGCTGCCTCTGTATCTCCTTGCCGCAGCAATGCAAAACGGAGGCAATGTTGCCGGCGGCGGCTATTACAGCCTGAAAGACGCGGAACGCAAAGAAAGCTTTATGTTTCCGGCAGCGGCGGATACGGTTCCCTGGAAAACCTTTTCGGAAGCAAAAGACGAAAACGGCACCGCAACAGCCGTTTCGGATATGGAAGACCTGCAGGCAACACTGCAGCGCGTACTGGGAGACATACTGGACCACATGGGAGAAGGCGATTTCAGCCCGACCCCGTCGAAAGACTGCGAGAGAAACTGCCCTGCGGCGGAGATTTGCCGGTTCCGCGTGCTGACACGGAACCGGGAAGAGGAGGACCTCAATGGCTGAGTTTTCATTAACACCGTCTCAGGACAGGGCGATTCACTGCATCGATACCAATGTGGCGGTGTCGGCTGGCGCCGGCAGCGGTAAAACAAGGGTGCTGGTGCAGCGCTTTCTGTACATCCTCGGTCTGGGGCTCCGGCCGCCGGCAGACACGGTGCTGCCCCGGGAGATTCTGGCCGTAACCTTTACCCGGAAGGCTGCCGCTGAAATGCGCGACAGGATACGGGACGAAATAGAAATAATCTGCAAAGATTGTCAGGAAGAGACGCAACGGATCTATTGGCAGCGACAGCTGAAAGACCTGACCCATGCCCAGATTGGCACGATACACGGCCTGTGCAGCAGTCTCCTGCGGGCCAACCCGGTGGAAAGCGACCTGGATCCTGCATTTGCGGTGCTGGAAGAACGGGATCATAACGATTTTCTGGTAACGGAAGTCAGAAACCATCTTCGCCGTCTGCTGCATGAACAGAATCAGGCGGCGGCGCTTCTCTGTGACGAATACGGAAGCCGCAGCCTGCAGGAACAGACCCTCAGTCTTTTGCAGAAAGGCTTCTCCTTTGCCAGAGGCGGAGTGACTGCGAAATACGACGAGGAACTGGCAGAGATAGTGCAGGAAGCCGGCCGTCTCCGTCATGTTGTAACTCCGGAGTTTCTGACAGAATGTACACCGGGTAACCGGAAAGTACTGGAAAATAATGCAGAAAATCTGCAGCATGCATTAGAGGATCTTACGAAACAGGAAAACCTGGATCTTCTGCAGTCTATATGCCAGGGGCTAAACAAAAGAGGCACGAATAAAGAGGAAATTGCCGCCTTAAAAACCGGTCTGGAACGGATCATTGGGTATCCTCTCTGCGTAAGAGCCCGGTCACTGGCGCCGGCCTGGGAAGAGTATCTCCTGGAGATGCGGGGGTATCTGGACACGAAACTCCGGGAAGCCGGCCTGCTTTCGTTTGACGACCTGGAAGAGAAGGCCCTGGATCTGCTTGAACACCACCCGGATGTGCTGGCGAAATGCAGAAGGCAGTTCCGGTACATCATGGTGGATGAATTCCAGGATACCAATGAGCGGCAACGCCAGCTGGTTTACCTTCTGTGCGGCGGGAACAAAGATGAGCTGAAAGACCGCCGCCTCTTCGTAGTGGGGGACGCCAAACAGTCCATCTACCGGTTCCGCGGAGCCGACGTGGGCGTCTTTGCCAGAGTGCGCAACGAAATCGTGAAGAATGGCGGGGAACTGATCCGTCTAAACGATAATTTCCGCACCGTGGAGCCGGTCCTGCAGCTTTGCAACGACCTGTTCCCCGGCCTCATGGGCATCGATGAGGAAAAGGACGTATATTACGAGGCGTTAAAAGCTGTCCGCCACAGTGACTGCATACCGGAACTGTTTGTACAGCATTATAAAGAGGACAAATCTGCGCCGAAAGCCGGCCTGGAGGAAGCCCGGCAGTCGGAAACCGCCTGGCTGGCAAACCGGCTGGCCGAACTGCACCGGGACGGGATCGCCTACGCCGACATGGCCGTCCTGTTACAGAACATGACCCATATTTCCGCCGTTGCCGAAGCGCTGCAGAAACGGGCGGTTCCCTATGCCGTGACAGACGGCCGGGGCTTCTTTGAAAGGACGGAGATCCGGGACCTGATGAACCTGTTCCGTTTTGCCGTCAACCCCCATGACGATTTGAACCTGTCCGCTGTGCTCCGGTCTGTTTACATGGGCCTTAGCGATACGCTGCTGACCCGTTTGCACATCGCCCTGGCGAAACTTAATAAAGACAAGGCCGCGAAAAACGTGGCGGCCATATCTCTGTGGGATTTCCTGCTGCAGGAACAAGGCAGGAACGGGGAAGATACAACGCCGGCCAGAGAGGTGGCGCTGCTGCGCCCCCTGCCTGCGGCTGCCGCTGTCATGAACCTGCCCGGTTTCTGCCGGGAGATCCGCAGGCTGCTGCATCCGGAAGCGATATTGGCCTTACAGGATAACGGGGAAGAGCAGCTGGCGAACCTGCGCAAGTTTTACCGGATGGCACACGATTTTGCGGCGCAGAAACAGGGCACTGTCCAGGACTTTGCCGCGCGCCTTCAGCAACTGGC
>JAEEGJ010018283.1_pt1 | contig 15685 bp, 11 predicted proteins | sample 8958761 | NCBI WGS metagenome assembly JAEEGJ01 (sample SAMN16246546, study PRJNA631951) | gut metagenome | biome: gut microbiome; feature: rumen; material: RS-attached | host: Bos | place: Iran: Karaj | collected 2018-10
CCTCGGGGAAGAGAGGCTTGTCGCACCACACCCCGCTGTCGCCGACAGCCCAGAGCGAGAGCATGTGCTTGAAGACAAAGCTCGTGAGATTCCACGACGAGACGACATCGGAGAACGGAATAAGTGAGCCCTCCTCGGCCATCGCCAGCTGACGGGGCGTAGTAGGCTTGTCGTAGCCATAGAGCTGGGAGTGACGCTTATTGTAACTCTCGCCGATGACGAGCACGATGTCCGGTACACGAAAACTGCAACTGTCGACCTGTATCTTATCCCCACCGGCAATCTCCAACTGTTCTAATTGCTGGTCAGCCAGACTGTTGGCGTAGATTCCGAAGGCCAGACGATAGACGGGCAGATAGAGTTTCGCGTGATCCTTGCGGTTCTGTTCCCGCTCCACTTCGCCAAGGGTGTTACAGGAGAAGAGGCGTCGCATGGCCACCTTGTTGTTCCAAGTCTGGCTGATGCTGTTGTAGAGGCACCAGGCCACGAGGCAGCCTAATACGGCCTGTATGCCGATCACAACGCCCTCGTTCAGCTTCGGAAGGATCATCTGCTGACGGACGCTGTTAAGCCAGCGATGGACAAAGGTCCAAAGGATATGAATGAGCACCAGCAGCAGAATCCAGCCCACATTGGTCGTAATGATGGCAAAATTCATATAGCCAACGAAGAACTCACGGGCCTCCTGTCTGCTGGTCTCTGCGACGAGCATCAGCATCGTTGGCGTCAGGGTGGACTCAAAGCGAACGTAGCAGAACACGTCGACGATGGCCACACCATATAGAAAGAGGTAAGTGGTAAGTAGTAAGAGGTGAGAGATTACTGACGAGAGGCGAGAGGTAAGCGCGCGGATAAGAGTGAGGATGACACAGACGATATAGAGGTCGAGGAAGAGTTCTGGTATAGTGAACTCGTATGCTTGAGCCCCACGGTTCCTGAGATAGTAGGGCATAATCTCCAAATGGCAGCAGAGCCAGCCCAAAGCGAACATAAACACGAAGAAGGTGCCATTCTTTGCGATAGGAACCCACAGCCATCTTAGCCACTTCAACGGATTTGTCATTTCTCTCACCTCTTGCCTCTCTCCACTTACCTCTAAATATAGAGTTTATTCTCTTTGATATAGTCGGCTACGGCTTTTGGCACCAGCCGGCGGATGCCCCTACCCTCACGGATTCTGCGACGGATGTCAGTACTGGAAATGTCGATGAATCCAGGATTGCCAGGCGTCCGAGTATAGACCACAATCTCGTAGTTGGCCTTGATATCCGCAGCCCGATACCAACGGTCGAAGTGTTCCCAGTTGTCGCCGCCGATCATCAAGACGAACTGGTGGTCTGGATAGTCACGTTTGAGAGCTTCAAGAGTGTTCCAAGTGTAAGAAGGCTTCGGCAGGTGCATCTCGTAGTCGCTGACCATAATGGCCTCCACGTGTTCCACCGCCAGACGGGCCATCTGTAAGCGTTGTTCATCATCGAGCAGGTCGCCGGCCTGTTTCAAGGGGTTCTGCGGGGATACCATCAGCCACACCTCGTCGAGTCGCGCCTGCTCTTTCAGTTGCAGAGCCAGCGAGATATGTCCGTTGTGGATGGGATTGAAGGATCCCCCGAAGAGTCCTGTCCGCTTCAAAGTTGTTTTTGTTGTCTTAGTCGTCGTTATTTAAAAACTCCGTGATAATCGCCAGAGCATCAGCCTCGGCATATTCCAAGATGTCATTGACCACCACCTTGTCGAACTTATCGGCATAGGTCAGTTCAAACTCGGCACGGGCGATGCGCTGGTCGATGACCTCCGGGGCATCAGTACCACGGCCCTCCAGCCTGCGACGGAGCTCGTTGATGGACGGCGGTTGAATGAAAAGGCTCAAGGCCTCATCGCCATAGAACTGCTTGATGTTCACGCCACCCTTCACATCGACGTCGAATACCACATTCTGTCCTGCCTCTAACTGTCGCTCGACCTGTGACTTCAAGGTACCATAGAAACGGCCTTCATACACCTCTTCATACTCTAAGAACTCGCCGTTGTCAATGCGCTGGCGGAACTCCTCGGGTGTCAGGAAGAAATACTCCACGCCGTTCTGCTCCGTACCTCTCGGAGCCCTCGACGTGCAAGAGATCGAGAACGCCAGTTTCAACTCCGGATGCTCCTTCATCAGCCACGAGATGATCGTGCTTTTGCCCGTCCCGCTGGGAGCACTTACAATAATTAATTTGCCTCTCATATTTTTGTTTATAGTTTAAAGTTTATAGTTTATAGTTGATTACTTCTATAGTCTTCAGAGATATATCAATGGCTTGCCAGGTATTCATCTATAAACTATAAACAATCAACTATAAACATCCTCAACGCCCTATAAGGCATTGAGCACTTGTTCTTTAATCTGTTCCAACTCGTCCTTCATCTTGACGACGATGTTCTGCATCTCAGCCTGATTCGACTTCGAGCCCGTGGTGTTGATCTCACGGCCCATCTCCTGAGCGATGAAGCCCAACTTCTTGCCTTGTCCGGCAGGCTCTGCCATCGTGTCGCGGAAATACTTCAGATGGTTCGTCAGGCGTTGCTTCTCCTCGCTGATGTCGAGCTTCTCGATGTAATAGATCAGCTCCTGCTCCAGACGGTTACGGTCATACTCCACACCAGGGATCTGCTGCAGACCGTCAACGATGCGGGCCTTGATCTTCTCTACACGGCTCTGTTCGTAGGGCTCGATGGATGCCAGCAGACGGGCGATGTTGTCAATCTTCTCCGTAAACTTCTTCTGAAGGGCGGCACCCTCCTGCTTGCGGAAGTCCACGAGGCTGTCGAGGGCCTCCTTCACGGCACCCTTCACGGTTTGCCACTCCTCCTCGTCCAGCTCCTCCATGTCTGTCTTCGTCAGCACGTCTGGCATCCGCAGCAACGTATAAAAACTGTCTTCCGGCATAGGGATGCCCGTCTTTTCAGAGATGGCCTTGATCTGCTGGTAATAGTTCTCTACGAGGGCCGCATTGATGGGCGTCGGATCCACAGCCATATCCTTTTCTATCCACACACTCATGTCCACCTTTCCACGAATGAGGGCCTCAGCCACCATCTGGCGCATCTCCATCTCCTTCTCACGGTAGAGCGGTGCGATGCGGGTGTTCAGGTCAAGCTGCTTCGAGTTGAGCGACTTCACCTCTACATGGATTTTCTTCTCCTTAAAGGCCACGACTGCCTTGCCGTAGCCCGTCATTGATTGTATCATGATGTACCTATTTTATAATTATCAGCCGCAAAGGTACAAAAATTAAAGCAAATTGTTGCCTAATTAAGAGAAAAATCGTATCTTTGCACAAACAATATACATTTTTACATAATGAAGAAAAAAACAATATTATGGCTAATGGCTATCAGTTCGGTGGCTGCAGAGGCACAGAAGGCGCCTGGATTTGAGACTTCTGCGAAGGATGAGATTGCCGCCAACCGTTATCTGGCGGGTAGTAACTATCTGGACTATGACCGTCAGCTGACGGACAAGGCATTGACGCCGGCACCCAAAGGCTACGAACCTTTCTATATGAGCCACTACGGTCGTCACGGTTCACGCTGGTTGATTTGGGAGGGTGATTACAGGCTGCCCATGACTACGCTGAAGAGTGCCCGTGAGGCTGGAAAACTGACACCGTTAGGCGAAGAGACACTCCAGAAGCTGGAGGCCTTCCACCCCACGACGGAAAAGCGTCTGGGAGACTTGACAACCGTCGGCGAACGCCAGCATCACGGCATTGGAAAGCGTATGGCCCAGCACTTCCCTGAGATTTTCAAGACCCCTGGCGTAAAGATCGATGCCCGCAGCACCGTCGTCATCCGCTGCATCCTCTCGATGATAGCCGAGTGTGAGGAACTGGCAGCAGCCAACCCCACGGCCCAGATCCATAACGATGTGAGTGAGAGCCTGCAATATTATCTGAACCAGCCTTGGGAGGGAGTCGTCAAAGAACAGGGAAGAACGACTGGCGACAAGGAATATGCCGAGGCCCAGCAGAAGTACACCCACCCAGAGCGTCTGATGAAAGCCCTCTTCAACGATCAGCAATGGGTATATAATAATGTGGCCTCTGGCGACTTCATGCGCCGTCTCTTTGAAGTGGCAGCGAATATGCAGAGCCACGATACGGATATTGAACTGCTGTCGCTCTTCACTGACGATGAAGTGTACGACCAGTGGCGCATCCGCAATGTCGGCTGGTATCTCGACTACGGTGCTTCTCCTGTCTCTGGCACAAAGATGCCTTTCAGCCAGCTGAACCTCCTAAAGAACATCATTGAGACGGCTGACACCGTCACGCAGACACAGGCCACGCTGCGTTTCGGCCACGAAGTGTGTGTGATGCCCTTGGCCTGTCTGCTGGAGCTGGATAATTGCGGTATGGCTGTGGAGAACCTCGACGAGCTGGATACCTACTGGCGCAACTATCGCATCTTCCCGATGGCCTGCAACATCCAATTGGTGTTCTACCGTCCGAAAGCGAAAAAAGTGAAAGGTGTGGAGTACAAATCCCCCACAACGGGTGACGACATCCTCGTGAAGGTCCTGTTGAACGAACGGGAGGCTTATATGCCTGCACAAACTGACAACTGGCCCTACTATAAGTGGCAGGACCTCAGAGAGTACTACCTTAACAAAATCAAAGAGTTTGAAAGTGGTTTATAGTTTAAAGTTTATAGTTTATAGATGATTACTTCTAAAGGCAGAAAGGAGGGCTTGCAAGGTCTTCATCTATAAACTATAAACCATCAACTATAAACAAAAATTACTTATTTTTAGCCGTCATCGGGCTACGAACGCCCTTATACGACTTCAGGTACGCCTTGGCACTTCCGAACGAAAGGAACATGTCGAGGCGTACTGGTATATGGTTTTCGTCATCTGTAACCCAGAAACGCAGCAGTTCCTTGCTCTTGCCATTATCACGCTCATAGAACGAGAACACCAGACAACGGAACTTCTCCTTGGTATCGCTCATCTTATAGTTCTCCCTGCCTCGGAATTCAAGCCAAGAGTTGCTCAAACCCATAGCATCACTGACGGGCATGGGAATCGTCTCGTTCTTCTTCATCTTCGACGCATCAAAGTTACGGGCACGGAGGAAGATAGACATCATATCATAGATGCAAGACTTATACGTAGTGGTTTTCCAGAGGTGTTCACCGCTGGAGGTAATGCGATGCTTCTTCAACTGACAGTTGCCGTGAGGATAGCTATACCAAATCTCATCAACATAATAACTATCGCCCTCCTTTGCTCCTTTACGGAAATAGAGGGGCGAGAGATCCGGATTGCAATAGGAGAGCAAGGTGTCACGCATAACGAAGAACTTGTCGAGCTTGGGGTTGCCACGGGTAATCAGATATGACTTCCAGGCATCCTTACCCTCAAACTTCGCCATCTTTGTATCCATCTCGGCTGTACCTACCTTTACCCAAATGAACTTCCAATTGAAATAAAGGTCATAAGCGAGTTCTTCGCCAGACTTAAAGGCATTATTCTCTATTCCGCACTGAGCAGAAGAAGTTAAAGGTAAAAAGGTAAAAAGGCAAAAAAGTAAAACACTCTTTACCCACGCATTTTGCAATCTCACTATACTATTCATCTTTTTCATTATCTTGCTTTTTTACTTTTATTATTTTGTCTTTATTATATGGTATGCCGAGCTTCTTGGCGCGGTCGGCATTACGATTCTTGAGTTTCTTCTCTGCCTCTGGCTTCTGCTTTGTGATGGCTCTGGGCTTCTGCTTGAAGCGAGGCGTACCTGTGAGGTTCCAGGCCTGGGTGATGTCCCACTTCTCTTTACATTCTATCTCACGGTTATAGTAGAACACATCCTCTGGCTGCAGGTCTGCGTCATAGTCACCAGTATCCCACTGGCCATTGTTATTGGCATCGAGGAAGGCACTGACATAGTATTTGTTGGGCATCACATAGTCGAAGTGGGCGACGTTGTTTTTGGCCACAATCTCCTTGACGACATTGCCAGAGCTGTTCAGCAATTGCACTCGCAGGGGGATCGTATCCGTCACGCCGCTGAGGTTGAGCGTCAGCGTACCCAACTCGTCGAGCTTCTTCACCTTGATGCCCTGCTTGTACTTATCCGACACCTGACCATAGATATTCTCAAAGGCAGCAGAGTCAATCTCCAGACTATATTCCGTATCAGGCCGCCACTCGGCCGTTATCTCAAACTCCCGGATCGTACCTTCCACAGGCTTGAAGACATAGGCCGCCTCATACCACAGACTATCGATCTGTGAATAAAGATGGATGGCTGATGTGTCGCAGCGTACCAACGGATTTGGCATCTCTATGCGCACCTTCTCGTTTGGCACCATCGTAGAGGGAATCCTGATATCGGGCTTCAACGGCTGCACAGGATAGATGGAGTCGTAGGGCTGATCACGCTTCTTTTTCTTCTCCTGCTCCTTCTGCCATTTCTCAATCTCCTTGGCTTTCTCCTTCATCCGCTTCTCGTAGGGCGTCTTTGCCAGCACCTCAAGGGTATCGGTCTGGCTGACGAGATTGCCAAGCGTGTCTGTCATCATATAGGTGACTTCCATACGGAGGGTGTCCTGATTGACGAGGGCCGTATCACGCAGCCAGTAGTGGATGGTGTCCTGCTTCTCGTTCGTCTCGATAACAAAGGCGCTGTCTGCCTCAAAGTTCATCCCTTTGATGAGGGGCAACTCCGGATGGCCATAGGTGAAGAACATTGAAAACTTCTCAGGATCCTTACGCTCCGTCTTGAGCAGATAGCGGTCTGTCTGTATATGAGTAAAAGCCAAGAGCGTGATGTCATCCGGCAGGAAATGGGTGTAGGGCACAGGGCGCAGGGCATCGATATGCAGCGAGTCGCGCCAGATAGTGTCAATACGGGTATCGGGCTTTGAAGTAGGACTGAATGTCTCGTGGTTGAAAGCCAGCATCTCGCCACGCTGTGTATAATGGAAGTCGTTGTCCATATCCTGCAAGGCATAAGCCCTGTAGGTGCCTGGGGCGATACCCTTCACCACAAAGTGGCCTCGACTGTCAGTACGTGAGACGCGCAACAGCGGCTTGGTCTTGAAGGCCGAGTCGGCGAGGTCGTCGTAAAGTCCCACCATCATACCCTTGACAGGTTCAAGGTTGCTGGCGTCAAGCACATAGCCGGCCACCTCAAAGGTGTCAATCTGCTCGCCTGTGGAGAAGGTAAAGGTGTATGACCCCATCGGATTGCCTTCATTATTATCTGTGATGGCGTCGCTAAAGTCAATGGTATAGGTGGTGTTCTCCTTCAGAGAGTCTTGCAGTTCCACGACAACTTTCTTGCCAGAAGCCTTGATCTCTGCCATTTCCAATTGCGGAGGCGAGATGATGACTTTGTTTGTGGCATCCTCCAATTTGATGAACTCGTCGAAGTAGATGGTGACCTTCTTGCTCTTGACGTTCACAGACTGGTCGTCAGGAAAACTTCGGACTACCTTCGGCGGATCGTCATCATACCATCCGCCATCAGGACTGCCCATCTTGGCGCAGGAGGCAATGGCCAGCAATATGCAGAATATGTAGAAGAGCTTCTTCATACGTTGAGTTTCAGCAGTTGTTCGATGGTGTCACGTGAGTTACTGAGGCGGGGCACCTTGTGCTGACCGCCTAACTTGCCGCGCAGCTTCAGCCAGTCGTTGAAGAGGTTCTGGCGCGCCACGATGATCTCAAGCGGCTGGAGCGTGATGTCCTTATAGCGCTTGGCTTCATAGTCGCTGTTGATCTCCTGCAGATGCTTGTCAAGGAGCATTGCAAACTGTTTCAGATCCTGCGGAGGCTTGGAGAACTCGATGAGCCACTGATGGCGGCACTTCGCATTGGCATCCATAAACACTGGGGCGGCCGTGTATTCCAACACTTCGGCTCCTGTCTGATCACAAGCGTATGCCAATCCCTTCTCGGCATTGTCCACAATCAGCTCCTCACCAAAGGCATTGATGAAGTGCTTGGTGCGACCAGAGATGATAAACTTATAGGGGTTTGTCGAGGTGAACTGTACCGTGTCGCCTATCTCATAGCGCCAGAGTCCGCACGAGGTCGAGATGACCATCGCATAATTCTTACCCTTTTCTACACTCCAGAGGGGCACAGGGTCGCCTCCGTCCATCGGAATGAACTCATAGAAAACCCCGTAGTCGAGCATCAGCAGCATCGACTTGTCCGTCGGATCGTCCTGAATGCCGAAGAATCCCTCGCTGGCGTTATAGGTCTCCATATAGTGCATCCTTGGCGAGGTGATAAGTTGTTCGTATTGCTTGCGGTAGGGCGTGAAGGCCACACCGCCGTGAAAGAACACCTCGATATTCGGCCACACCTCTTCCAGATGCGTCTTTCCCGTCATCTCCATCATACAGGTCAGCACGGAGAGCATCCATGAGGGCACGCCAGAGATGTTCGTCACATTCTTATTCATCGCCTCACGGGCAATACGCTCCCGCTTCACTTCAAAGTCGGAGAGCAGGGCCGTCTGCTTCTTTGGCACACGGACGAGGTTCACCAGCGGACTGATGTTCTCGATGAGGATGGCGCTCAAGTCGCCCACCAGCGAGTCTTTCAGATTATAATTAGGTGCGTGGCTGCCGCCAAGGATCAGGCCCTTGCCGTCGAACATCCTCGACTTGGGATTGTTCCTCAGGTAGATAGCCACTGAGTCGCGACCTCCGGCATAGTGGATTTTTTGCAGACCCTCCTGACTGACGGGGATGAACTTTGACTTATCATTCGTGGTGCCTGAAGACTTTGCATACCATTTCACACGACCAGGCCACAGCACATCGGCCTCACCCTGTCGCATTCGGTCGATATCGCCCTTCAGCTCCTCATAAGTGTTCACAGGCACATGGCTGATGAAATCGTCATAGCCCTTGGTGATTTCAAAGGCATGCTTACGACCGTATTCCGTATTCTTGGCCGCCTGCACCAGATGTGAGAGCACGGCCCGTTGCAGCGCCTCGCCTCCGTTCTGGTGCTTCTCCAGCTCCCGCTGGCGGGATACAAATACCTTTCTTACTATTTGAGTCAGACTCATCTTCTTTGCGCAATAATTACATTATTGGCTGCAAAGGTACGAATAAGTGAGAAGAATGCAAAATAAATTACGATTTATTATCATTTTCAAGATGTTGCAGACCTTGGGATTTATGTTTGACGGCTCTTTTATTGGTCGTTGACATAGAGTCAAATCGTTGTTTGACTCCAGTCAAACGGTTCGTCGACTCCAGTCAACGAATCATTTGACTTAAGTCGACGAACGGTTTAAACGGACTTGAACATCGGTTTATGCCGAGGTTTCTGGCAGTTTCATCATTCGTTTTATTGACATTCCTTTCAATGCTTGTATTTTATTGAGAAATTTGACGAATCGGATAATCAGATTCAGAAATGTCCATACCTACCCCAAATATACCCCATATTGTTTCAAAGAAAGAAAAACCATTAATTTCAGTTCCTATCAACAAGTCCGGTACTGTTGATGTCCAATAATTCCCAACTTCTCCGTCCAGCATCTTATTACCTTGAATCACACTACCTGCATTTGGAAAGAATATGCAATTATTATTGGTACCAATGTAGATAACACCTTTCACTCCATTTATGATTTTCTCCTTTATTTGACATGAATTGAATAATTCATTATAATCTTTTTCTGTTGGTACATTTGCTGTTGCACTACAAGACGCCCATGAGTAATATGTGCCATAATCCTCGGGCTTGGATGCCCCCATATTACAACATGTCCATTTCTTGCCGCTGGGTAGTCCAAGGTCAATGGCATGCGGGTGATGCTCGTCTGGACACAATTTTTCTTCTAACTTAAACACTTGGGTTGGTGTTGCAGGTATAGTAAAGAGTTTCTTGAAGAGTGTCTTGACCAGCGGTCTGGCTACATAGGTCTTATCTGTTGATAACGAAGAAAATGTTTGGCAGATTATCATGTTTTGATCTTCTCTCTTATAATTTACAGATTCGTATTTTTCTACAGGTTCATTTTCGGAATCATAGATTCCTATACCTACTGGTAATGAGAGAAAAAGATCATGTTTTGGTATAACAGAGATGGTTGCTTTCTTATCAAACGCATTTGTGCTAACCTTCAGGTCTTCAAATTCTGGTAGCAAATACCATTCATAAGTCCATGGAGAGGGTAGGGAGCTATTAAGAAAAGGCTTTTCTGGCTTCTTTTTTCCTAAAACACCATATAATTCAGCATCAATATTAAGAAGGCTAAGTGTAAATTTGCTATCTTTGTACATCTCGTAGAAATTATCTTCGGTTGTCTTCATGATGAAGTTTCCACTTAACTTTGGCCCTATGGCTAAGTCGGCTTCAATATTAATTGGAATTTTAAAATTACAAAAGGATGGAGGTCCAAGTGATATTCCAACTTTGACACCGCCACCAATACTACCATTAAGAGAAAAAGACTCTTCAAAGGAGGGCTCGTCTGCCTTTCCATTCTTTTCCTTAATATTATTAATACTACCTGAAAAGCCTGTTTTTTCATCTCTTTTTATTTGAGTCTTATAACAATACTTAGGGCTACTCGTAGCAACATCCAATTCTGCACTTCCTTCAGCTTTTACAAAAAGTTTCCATGTAAAATCTAACTCCAAAGGGAAGGGAACGCCCCAAGGGGTGGGTAACATAATATACTTTGTAGCAGCTTTATGTTCTTTGCCCTCTACCTCAAAATCCTTGTTTGATTTGAAAGTGTAATGACTTGTATATTTCCAATTATGTTCAAATTTAAAGTCGAACATAAATGTAACCAAGTTTATCATGCAAGCAAAACTGGCATGATATTCACCCTCAATACCTAATGACATACTATATTCGGCATTTGGAACATTTACGTCATCATAACTGAGAGTGGCATTGATGGATACTGGTATAATCTCTGATTCTCTATTAATTTCTGTTCGACTATTACTTGTTGGATGATATATTTTCTGAATGGTTATAAGTTGTTGGAAAATATCTCTAAGGTCATTTAGATTATCACAGACCACTTGTATATTCCCGTCAATAGATTTTACTTCTATCACTCTCCCGGCAAACCCCTCACCTAAGATAGTATTATTAGGTGTATAAGCATAAAGGACATTACCCACTTGTGGGCGCGCTCCTTGAGGCATTCCTAAATCAAAGATCAACGTCATACCATCTCTTCTGACAAGATAACTAAGCATTGGCTCCGTCATTACAATTACATCAGGCTGAAGAATAACTTCCGGATTGACAAAGCTGACACTATCTATCACTGCCAAAGGAATACGATAAACACTATCGACTGTATAGACTAGTTGTGTCATGACATCATCATAATAGATACTGTCGGCATCATAATTTGAATACATTATACTATCTATTTCTTCACGGAAAAAGGCATTGAAATCACCATCGTTACGATAGAAATATATAGCATCGCCCACCGTCTGTGAAAAACCCACTATAGCCATTATGGCTAATATCATGGAAATAAATACTCTTTTCATGGCTTCTTGAATTTTACGGTTTTACCATTTACACTCAGTAGATAGATTCCTGCGGGAATAGAAGAGAGAGGTAGCGATGCTTTGTCATCGCTGAAAGTAACGTGGACAGGAACACGGATACCGTTTAGCTTATAGACGGCTACATTGTCTTCCGACTTGATGTTATGAAACACCAATTGTTCATCACGCTGTTCATAGTCGACATTTGATTGGAGGCCTTTGATGTCTGTACCTCTCCCTTTATAATAGAATCGGACAACATCACCAACTTGATATTCCAAATCAATGACCGATGACTTTACAAAGAGTTTGTCACCCTCAAAGGTTACCTTTGGTTTGGTATATAGCTCCACTTCCGTTGTATTCTCATCGGCATGTTGGAGCACCAACACTTGCGTCTGTGCAGCTATCTTCTGCATGCAAATACCAAACATCAACAAAATTGCTAATATAATTCTTCTCATACCTTATTATTTATATCGGTTTGTTTTTTCGCATTTTTAGTCTTCTTCCTTAGGAAGCTTGTTTTCTGTGTACTTTCCCTTAAGTGCTGTAAGGCCCTTGATGCCATCAGGATTGTAGATGATGAAACGACCATCAGCCACTTGGACCCAGAGATTACCTGCCTTGTCGTAATACAGGCGCTTGGCGTCGGAGATGACATACTTCCTAGTGAGACCTGAGGTGGATGTAAACGTAACGCCCGTGTCGATGGATTGTGAGATCTTGGGCTCGCCTGTCATATCCTTGTTGTCCCACTCGTAGAACTTCTTCTGATAGTTGTCTGTTACAGCAAACACACGGCTGCCGTTAAAGGCTACCAGCCTGAACTCCTTGTTCTCGCCTGGCAGGCAATAGACCTCCTTGAAATCCAGGTCTGGCTGGACGGGCGACTTGAGGATTTGCTCTCCCTTGGCAATATACACCATATTATCAGGAATGTCGTACCATATGGAACAAACATCACCATTTGCGCCATTGTCAACACCCTTGAAATCAAAGTATTTCCTATCTACATTGTTCTTAGGACTAGTATAGTCGAGGACGGGATTACCCTTTACTTGGCTAAACAGACCTTTATAATCATAGTCTATCACCATACCATCGTCCGTCAGAACGGGAAATGTACTTCCCGACGAACCATAGCGCACCACGCGACCCTCTTCTTTGTCATAGACGATAGGATTGTCACCATAGAGCATAATATAGCGACCATTAGGCGAACCGATAATGTTATAACCACGATTGCCATAGATGAGAAAGCCTTTGTACTGTTCACTCTGGGGAACGACAATCTCAGAAGTGTTGACATCGATGCCGTTGAACAGAGCTATTCCTTTGTTCTCCAACCGCATATAGACATTTTTTCCATCGCTGCCTGCACAGCAAATCATGGTGCGGGCACGTTTCTTTGGGGGAACCACAATCTTCACCTCGCCAGTCTGTTTGTTGACGGCACGCAGGACATTCGGCGAATTGCCATTGCCAAGGAAATAGATATTCTCCTCATCTTCAAACGGATGATTGTGGTTTATCCATTCGTCAAATTCCAGAACAGCAAAGTTGTTGTTCACTTTGGCTGCAGGCTTCTTGGCTGCCGCATTCTTAGCCACAGGACGTTTCTTGGTTTGTGCCAGTATCATCGCCGGCACCAACATAGCGATCAGAAGGATTAATAACTTTTTCATAAGCATACTTGTTTTGTGTTCGTTTTATAGTTCTATTCTTCTCGTGGGCAAAGATACGAATAATTCCCAAAACGTGCAAGCATTTTGGGAATTATTTTTGTATTTAAGAAAAAGAAACGTCAGCCTTCAGCTTCAGCAAAGGCGGCTGCTTCGGCCTCAGCAATGATATCCTCGCGAGTCTTTTCCTTGGGCTTGACAGAGAGATCGGAGAGGTCGAATTCGTCTTCTTGAGGAGTGTGGAGAGTGGAGTGTGAAGTGAGATTACCATTTTCCTTTGAGTTCTCCTTTGATTCTGAGGCAGGAGTATTCTCGTTCCTCCTTCCTCGTTCCTCCTTCCTCGATTCATTCTGCTCAATGATAAAGTTCTCTTCCTGTTCGGTATCAGGGACGGCCATAGAGGGCTCTTCTTCCATCTTCGTGCGTTCTGTCTTGGCGGCGAAGATGGCATCGATGAACTGCGGCTCACGTTTCAAGCGTTGCAAAGTGTCCTTTGATGCCTGTTGCTGAGCCTCTTTCTTTGAATAGCCGGAGCCCTTCTCGCCCTCCACACCTTCAAGCATCACCTGGAAGCTGAAGATAGGACTACCGTTCTCATCGGTCTTCTGCTTGAGCATCTTGAACTCCATCCGCACACGGTTCTTCTGCGACCACTCCAGGAGTTTTGACTTGAAGTTCACCTCCTTGAAGGCCACCTTGTCGATATCGATGTACTTGCCCAGAATCTGTTTCTCAAAAAACTCCAGACAAGCCTCATAGCCGCGATCCAGATAGATGGCTCCTACAAGTGCCTCAAAAGCATTGCCCTCGACATAGCTGTTGTGCGAGGTGCTGTGACTGGCAGACACCAACAGGCTTCCCAGTCCCATCTCTCCCGCCAGCTTGCCCAGCGTATCGCGGCTCACCAGCTTTGAACGGGTGTTTGTCAGGAATCCCTCACGCTTACCCTCATAGTGACGGTAGACGATATATCCCACCGCAGCATCGAGTATGGCATCGCCCAGAAACTCCAGCCGCTCGTTGTTCAGCGGCTTGCCCTTGTCGTTGCGTTTCTTGATGCTCTTGTGCATCAACGCCTGCTTGTAATACTCGATGTTGCGGGGATAGAATCCCAATATGCCGTAAAGAGAAGAAAAAAGCTCCTTCTCCTTGCGGAAAGGGAGCTTGATTCTATCAATAATGTCGTTAAGCTTCATATTTCTTGAATACGACACAGGCGTTATGACCACCGAAACCGAACGTGTTGCTCAGTCCGGCACGCACCACGCGCTTCTGTGCCTTGTTGAAGGTGAAGTTCAGATCGTAGTCAATCTCAGGATCCTTGTCCTCCTCGTCGTGGTTGATGGTCGGAGGAACGATGTCGTTCTTCACAGCGAGCACGGTGGCCATAGCCTCCACGGCACCGGCAGCTCCCAGCATATGACCAGTCATCGACTTTGTCGACGAGATGTTCAGCTTATAGGCTGCGTCGCCAAAGACTTCCTTAATAGCCTTGGCCTCTGAGATGTCACCAACGTGCGTTGAAGTGCCATGCACATTGATATAGTCAATGTCCTCAGGCTTCATGCCAGCATCCTCAAGGGCGTTCTGCATCACAAGCTTCGCACCCAGTCCCTCAGGATGGGAGGCGGTGATGTGATGGGCATCGGCACTCATGCCGGCACCGACCATCTCGGCATAAATCTTCGCACCACGGGCCTTGGCGTGCTCCAGCTCCTCCAGGATGAGACAGCCGGCACCCTCTGCCATGATGAATCCGTCGCGGCTGGCGCTGAACGGACGGCTGGCCTTCTCCGGCTCATCGTTACGGGTGGAGAGGGCGTGCATGGCATTGAAGCCACCTACACCTGTGGCACAGATGGCAGCCTCGGCACCGCCTGCGACGATGGCGTTGGCCTTGCCCAGACGAATCAGGTTGAAGGCGTCTGCCAGGGCGTTGCTTGAAGAAGCACAGGCGGAAGCGGTGATATAGTTGGGTCCGTGGAAACCATACAAGATGGAAATCTGTCCGGCGGCGATGTCGGCAATCATCTTGGGAATGAAGAAGGGGTTGAACTTAGGACCGTTCTCCTTATTTAATGCATAGTACGACACCTCTTCCTCAAAGGTCTTAATACCCCCGATACCGACGCCGAAGACTACGCCGATGCGGTTCTTGTCCTCCTGCTCCAAGTCCCAGCCGCAGTCTTTCACGGCCTGGATGGCAGCAACCATGGCGAACTGCGTATAGCGGTCCATCTTACGGGCTTCCTTGCGATCCAGATAATCGTTGATGTTGAGGTTCTTCACCTCACAAGCGAACTTAGTCTTAAACAGGCTTGTATCAAAAATGGTGATGGGAGCGGCCCCACTCACACCGTTGATCAGGTTGTCCCACATCTCCTCAGGCGTATTGCCGACAGGAGTCACAGCACCCAAGCCTGTAACGACTACTCTTTTTAATTCCATAAATTCAAAAAAAA
>JAEEGJ010018285.1_pt1 | contig 15683 bp, 20 predicted proteins | sample 8958761 | NCBI WGS metagenome assembly JAEEGJ01 (sample SAMN16246546, study PRJNA631951) | gut metagenome | biome: gut microbiome; feature: rumen; material: RS-attached | host: Bos | place: Iran: Karaj | collected 2018-10
CGGTAATAGCAAATCACCTTTCTATGGTGATGTAAACGAAGACGGAGAAATAACTACTGCCGACATTACTGCTATTTATAATAAGATTTTAGGTATCCAATAATTTTCATCACGATGAATTAGTGCGAAATTAAACCGCCGAAAGAGAAAAAGTGACTCTTTCGGCAGTTTAACGCAATCCTTGTACTTATTTCTTATTCATTTGCTACTCGCTAATCACATTTCCCCGTAAGGTAGCCTGGCAAGGACTTCGCCCATTTTTTGGGCGCCTTCAGAGAGTTTGCCGCCTACCATTGCTCGCAACATGAGTGGCAATTCAATGTTTATCTCGGCGATGGCGTTGGTGTGCTCCTCGTCGATGGCTTCAAGATTTACAGTAAGTCCAAAGGGTACTGGTGACGACTCTGCCACATATTTCACCAGATTGGGCGCCACGCTCTCGCTCACGCTGAGCTTCACGGCTCCCACTGGCGAGTCGATGCTGATGCCGTCCTCTTCAAATTTCACTTTATCGAGGTGCTCGCGAGCCTCATCGGGCACTCGGTCCATGTTTTTCTCCATTTGTTCCTTAAACATGGATGGGTTGCTTAATTTATTGTAAATAAGCTCAATGTTATGGTCAATAACAACTTTATCGCTTTTGTAGCTTTCCATTTGATGTTGTGTATTTAGGTTTGTAATTAATCTAATTTCGTGGCCGAAGGTGTCCAACTTTCGGGGCTTTCGTGCCAAAGCTCAAGAGCATCAACATCCTCGTCCTTGATATACTGTGTTGCCAGCGCCGCTTCTATCATAGCGTGATAATTTGTGAGAGTGATGAGCTTCAAATCCTCTTCCTTAAAGGTTGCTATTGCCTGCTCAAAGTCGTAGGTAAACATCGCCACCATTCCCATCACGTCACCTCCGGCAAGTTGCATCTCATGCAGTGCCTTGATAGCATTTGAACCAGTAGAGACCAAGTCCTCAATGAGCACCACCTTCTGGCCTGGCTCAAAATTGCCTTCGATTAGATTTTCCAATCCATGATCTTTAGGCACATCGCGCACATAGACGAACGGCAGACCCAACGTGTCGGCAACCAAAGCACCCATAGCGATGGACCCCATTGCCACACTCGCCACCACCTCAGCATCGGGGAAGTTCTCAAGAATCAGCCTTGAGAGTTCCACCTTAACAAAGCGCCTCATATCGGGGTAAGAGAGCACTATTTTGTTGTCGTTATAAATAGGTGCGTTCCAGCCGTTTCCCCACACAAATGGTTGCTCTGGCTGAAGCATTATCGCGTTTATCTTCAGCAGTTTCTTTGCCAATGTCAAGTCTAAACTGTCCATTTTTATAAAGTATAACGTTATGAAATATTGCACAAAAGTATAAAAATAAGACCAACAGATAAAATAATTCGTCACAAATTATGTGTTTTTATCCATTTTTTGTAATTTTGCACGGATGAATCAAGCTAAAGTCCATAGAATACGCACACGGATATCAGCCATCTTTTCATTAATATTAGTGGCTTTTCTCGTTGCCCTATGCTATGCAATTCCTCTTGGTCAAGACGACTCACGCAAAGGCGGCACTCAATCGCAACACGTTAAAGTGAAGGGGGGTGGCAAAGGTCTTAACATATCATATCGATTCAGAGATGTTAACGATACTCAGCTTGTTGCTGCACAGCGATATGGCATTGTACCACTGAGAACACGTGATGGACTCGACAGTGTTGCCTCACAGCTGATAAAAATAGAGTCATCACGCGCTTTCAAAGTTGATTGTCTTACTCACTCGGTGCCATATCTTACTCCAAGTGCAAGTGAGCTGCTTAATACTATTGCTGCCAATTTCCAGGCGAAGTTGCAACAACAGGGATTTGCACAATATCAGTTTATAGTTACCTCTATGCTACGCACCAGCGAGGATGTAAGAAAGCTGTTACGCGTAAACCGCAATGCCGTCAAGAACAGCTGCCACTTGTATGGCACTACCTTCGACATCGCCTACAACTGCTTTGAGAAGATCGATAGCATGCCTGACTTTGATGGTGCCAATGCTAGTTATAAAGTACTCCTCAACACCTTGGGCGAAACCTTGAGGGAACTGCGCGACGATAATCGCTGCTATGTGAAATTTGAGCGTGGGCAGCCATGTTATCATATCACTACACGACAATAATGCGATTAAGCGAGAGCAGCGTCAAGCTTGCTTGAACTTTGCCGAGCGTGAGCAAGTTCAAGGGCGAATGCCCTTAATGTGGCAAAGTGGCATTGTGGCAAAGTGGCACTTTTGTCCAGTGCTTGCTATCGGTCTTCTCTATCCAGCCGTCGCGACGCCAGCGGGTGATGATGTTGCGCAGAGCTGATTCACCACAGTATCCGCGCTTCAATGCCCGCAGATCGTCCATTGAGAACGAGGGTGCCAACTGATCAAAGATGGAGTGGTTTGCACCATACCGCTGGCATTCATCCTGCGCGTTGACGTACTCGTTGCGGAGTGCCTCGCCGAAGACCTTTATCTGCTGCGAAAGGCAATACTCAGCCATCATCAGCGCAAAGTCCAGACAAGACTTTGATTCACGGGCGCAGCCTGACAACATGTGGAAGATGACCCCACAGCGGAAGCCGATGACAGCCGCACGCTTGCGATAGGTGTCCTTTACGTGGTCAATGTCCTTGGCAGCCTCTACGCGCTTTTCCTCTACCCACGTTTCGATGGCCTTGCGTAAACGAGGTACGTCAACGAGACCTGTAAACGAGCGCAAACGGGTAACGGCCTCTTGAATTCTTGCTTCGTCCTCAGCTGAACGCTTGCCGAACTTCGGCATCTTCGAGAAAGAAGCGTCTGGCATTTCGGCCACCAAGATACGCGAGGAAAGTCCGTTTTCGATATTGTCCGACTTGAAGCACTTCCGCATGGCCCCGTTCGTGCCGAGCATCGTCCAGTTATACGCGACATTCACCACTCCCGACTCTGCGGCATCAGAGTTATAGTCCTGTCCCCACTCACCGAAGTCAAAGCTCAAACGATAAATATCGTATTTGCTACTCCACGAGCCAGCACCATTCGTCTTGCGAAGGGTGTCCAGTTCTTCGCCAAAACTATAAATGGTATGCCCCTGTGCATTCTTGAATCGCTTCAACAGCGTGGAACAACTGACCGTTACAGGCACTACTCGAATCAATACATGAGGGTCTTCGGGAGCTTTTTCATTGGCTTTACGGCCTTTCTTGCGCTCTTTCCATTCCTCTTCCCGCTTGCGGGCCAAGGAATCCTCCTTATCGAGTTGGCGCTTCCAGATGTCAACGGCATTTTTACAAACGCTTTTGTTCGATGCTTGCTCGCCACGGATAATCGACATCAGCCCTAACCGATGAGTATTTCCGTCACAATATTCTACCGTTACCTGGTCAGCATAGGCTGCCGCAATCGGCATCACCGAACACAGCACAGGCATGTGCATTGCCACGGGCACACCCACAAGACTTTCACGCAGTCCGATAGGCAGCGTCTTAACGTTCACCTTCACGCCAGTCTCTTCGCGGGCCACTTCGGCATCCTCGACTTCATCAGAAGGGATGCCCATTTCGAGGGCGTCAAGAATTCCCTGCATCACTTTTGAGACACCCTTAGGCTCTTCCTTGCAGGCCGAGTCAACCACCGACTTCAATTCCGTGTCAGTCAGTCCGAACCTTGGCATTACCTGCATCAGCATATCCTTCCGGTTGTCGCAGATGGCACGCAGATTCACGGCCAGTTTATGCAGCTTCACATTTCGCTCGCCCTCGGCGGGTTCACCACCATTCCTGCGCCACCACTCAGCGATAATAGAAGAATAAGGTATGCCCTTGAATTCTAAGGATTCTTTTTTGTCTAAGGAATCAAGGAATTTAGGATTTTTATCTATATCGCTGGTCGCATCGGAGCTTTGCTCCGTAATTCCTATATTCCTATATTCCTTAGAAAAAATATTATCCTCAGAGACCTCGAATAGTCGTGGATTCACATACCTTGTATGGTCATCGCTCACCATATAGATGCACCTGTCAACGCCCTTCACCACCTTGTCTGGTTCAAACCCCGTTACCCGTTTCATGATTTCCTGTGCCTCTTCGGCACTCATGCCTACTGGCAGTTCCACAAGCACGTGCGAGCCTCCGCGCACAGACTCCTCAGCAAACAGCGGGAGCAAGGGCTTACAGGTATTAGCCTTAATCTCTCCGTTCTCGATACCCAGTTTCTCCAAAATCTCATCCGTATGTCCTTTCTCGTCAAAGTCCAACATCAATCTATTCAAGGGTCTTACGGCATCAGCAATAGCCCTGTGATTGTTCTGATATTCAGCGCAATGAGGAGTCCACCATGGCAAGCGGTTCTTCAACTCATCATCACCTTTCTTTACGCGCTCACACATCTGCTGTAGCCAAGGTTCACGACGCATCTTCTCCCAATCCTCCCTTGTGGCAGGGATGGCGGGGGCTCCATGCCCCCTGCCTATGCACGTAAAAATCATCCCTCTTACTGCTGATTCCATACCGTTTCCTCCTTCCTTGTTTTAAAGTAAGACATTACTTGGTCAGCCTCCTCCTGATACAGCGCCTTGGTGAGTGCCAGCCCGTACTTCTTCGGGAACTTGAACGTGACGTAAACATACTCGTCCTTCAGGCGGCGGCGACCGTTATCGCTGCGATACAGCGGACGGGTAATCTTCACCGCCCCGTGAGGCGTCTCGTAGAGCACATCGTGCTTAGGACCCTGAAGGCCATCGTTGTAGCGCTTCACTCGGGTACGCCCGTCGGCATCCACCTCGATGCCAGCACGGTAGCGCACGCGCTCACCGCCAGTCACCTGCTTCTCATCCTCCCAAGGGCACGGATAGACATTGATGTCGCCGTTGGTCTGAAAGTTAATACTGCCGTCCATCTGAACATTCTGCTGCAAAATCTGTGGTCTGAAAAAAGTTGGTTTCATTTTAAAATCCTAGTTGTTAAGCGAGGTGAGTGGAGCTTTCAGAAAAGAAGGTTGCGCAAATTATCCCGGGGACTCCCCTCATCGTGCTCGCCTCAACTCGGATTGTTGAAAAATGTGGTTTGTTTGACTGTCCTTTCTCTCTTTCGAGATTCGGGCCCGAATCCTATTGGTTTTAGATTCTGTGGCCCATGAAGCGCCAGTCTCTCTTCATTCCTCTTGGCATCTGGCACCGATTGATCAGCGACAACTGACGACGTGCATTCTCAGCGATAGTGCCTCTTGCCATTGTGATAGTGTTACGTGTACGTGACATAGTTTTTATTTGCTTAACGTCGCTCCTTTAAACGACCTTTAAATTGTTTGACGATGCAAAGGTAAGGCGAATATCAATGCCCTGTTTGTAATGACTTTGAGATAGTATATTTCACCGCCCAATCGTATATTTAAGCACTAATTGAAAGTAATTTCAGCAGATTTTCGGCTATAAACATCTGGCGTGGGAACACCCTGTCACCCTTCGGAGCCTTATACTTCTTCCACTCCTGATAATTCTTTCTGAGGATGCTGCTCGATGATAGCGGCTTCTGGATTGACTGATAGGTACACCGATGCGTCAGGCGTACATCTTTTAATAGCGTGTTCATGCGCTGGGAGAATTTTGCAATGTCACTTTCCCAACCGCAGAAATCCACCAACACCCTATACACAGCCGTCCACTGGGTGCAAACTCCAAAGAGCCCGACAACCACGATGACAGCCTTAGCCACCTCATCATCGCTCTTATACACCTTCTGACACTTGTAGGTCACGGTCTCAATGGCACTTACTAACTTGTTTGCCAGCAGAGCCTCAGCCATCTTTATTTGTTCTTCGCTGTCACCTTTCTCAATAATGATCTTCATCTTTTTCGAGTTTTGTGAGAAGAGAAGAACGCTGCAGCTTTACCTCATGAGATTCTCACTCCACCCGGGTTAATAAAGGGGCATTAACGAAAAGCCCCAGACTCCATTTTGGAATCTGGGGACAAAGGTAATATCGGTGGAAATCTCTTTGGAGTACTCCAACCTACTCCAAAAAGCGTTATTGTTTGTTAATTATATCTGCTGTAGGAATTTCTCTGCCAAATCCTTCTTTACGGGCTTCAACAATTCGGCAAGATACTTAATATCATCCTTTACAGACTGGGAGTCGTAATCGATACCTTCTTTCATTTTGTCTCTAATGCTATCGGGAGATTTGCCTGATATCAAACCAAGCAATTTGGAATAAGCACTCACGTTTACTGGTGTCTCCTTGGTATGCTTAAAACCTGCGTTCACAAAATAGTCAACAAATAGCATCAGTTGGCGGTTAGTCAATTGCTCATATTGGCCATCTGCACTTTTCTTATCTTCTTCATTCCTGCTTGCGGGTTCAGGCAACTCTTCAAGAAGCCCTTTTATATCTTCCGACTCGAAAACATCACTGTCCATATATTCAGCAACTGCCGAATTAAACTTGTTTTCTTCCAATCGATAGATATTAGCCGTAAAGCTTTCCCTCATTTCGACGATAGATGATTCTTCGCCTTGCAACTGACTAATGAGTACAGAAGTTAACGTGTTGTAAAGTGACAATTCGAGTCCATTCAGGCAAATGGCAACACACATTGTTACCATGCTTGCTGCCAGCTCAATATTTTCACGGGACACATTGCTGGATAGATCCTCATAGTCAACCACCTTCCCATTCCAGAAATCCTGTAATTGGAAACGTGCATCTTCAGGGGATTCCTTGATGTCATCAAGCACTATCATGCACTCCCAGAATAATTCTTCTGGTGATAACTTGAAGCCTTTAGGCAGGGCTTCGTACTTCTTACAAGGAGCAGCAAAAGCCTTGTATATAAGGTTGTCCTTATACTGCTTTCTTATTGCTTCTTTTTCGTGTCTTCTTAGCCGGTATTGCATCTTTGAATCCTTCCGTTATTCGTCTTACATCGTTAAGCCATTGCTCCATTTCAAAGCCCTTTTCGCCATTGTCAAGTATGGCTAATTGGCCCATCTTGAAGTTTTCTATAAACTCATCTTTGATGACACTCTGTGCTTTCTCTTCCGAACCGAAACGATAAACGCCATAATACTTGAAGTGGACGCTAATATCATAAACATTGCGTGAACACAAGTGTACCATCTGGGCTAAGTCCTCCTGTGTCTGTTCAAGTCTTAGAGTTTCACCTTTCTCCGCTTCCACATGATAGGAACCCTTCACACCATTCAGCGCATTAGTTATCGAGGCCATCACAGCCAACTTTTTCTTCATCTTGTAGTCGGCATCGATACCAGCCACTTTCTTAGGATTAGGGAACGAGAAAACTACTTTTGTTATGACATCATTATAATCATGAGTCTGATGGTCAACCATCTCCCACAATGTAGCCTCACGAACCTTACTTCTGATTTCTATCTTCAGTCCTATTTCCTCAATTAGGAATTTGTCGTTGATGGCCTTTTCCAGCAACTGACAAACCTTGTCAGGATTGCTGTCAAACGCAGGAGTACGTTCTATAGCGATATTGGCAACCCCCTTACGATTATCGATGATGACATAGCAGCCAGGATGATAGAATATTTCCTGCTCATCCTTCTTCTCCATAATCTTCTTCGACTTCTCGTTGCAGATAAGCAGCAGACACACGTCTCCACGCTTGCATGTTACCTCATTGTCTAGCCTCACGCTTGTCTTGTCGCGCTTTGGCATCTGAATGGGGAAAGGTTTGTCGCCAGTAAGAAATCCGTTGAATAATTCTTGTGCTTTATCCAGAAGTTTATCTGTTGTACCCTTGATAAATAGATTGCCCTCTTCTGCTAACCTGAAATCATATTTATAAATTGCAAATATCGCCATGTCTCTTATACCTATTATATTATTACCAATTTTGAAAACGGCTGCAAAGGTACAAATTTTCTGGGAGCTATTTGCACGTAATGCAAAAAAGTTGCATATTTCAAACTATTTTTAGTAATTTCGCTAAGCCAAATGAAGGATCACGCGCGACCTACTTATTGACTTGATGTTTCTTTTTATTGCTGCAAAATACATATCTCTGATTGCGGTATTCAAAGCATGCCTTATAATATGAACAGAAGTCATGACAATCTTTAGCATTTACATAGTTCTGGCAGAAGTCATACAACTCCTTGAAAAGCCTATAAGTAGCATTACATCTTCGTTTATGCTCTTCATTCTCAAATTCATTCCCTTTTGGGTAAATGTAATAATTACGATAGTTATATCGCACATATGCTATACGGTTGTAATTGGTATAATCCACGCCTATTTGTTGATCAATAATGGTCTGAGGAGGAAGATTTAAGATAGGTACAGCCCAACTTAGTATTCGGTCTTGGTAGTCGGCTATAAAATTTCTATACGCCTCTTCTGCTTGTTTCTCGTGCTCATTACAATTCCAGCATTTTTCGATGAAAATAGCCTTACACTCAGGATGCTTGTTTCGGAAATCTATAATCTCCTGCTTTTCCATTTGATCTTTCCGCTCATAGATAAGCTTGTCAGCATAGGGATAGTTAATCCATACCCTATTTGACCTCTCTTTAAGAAGAAAGTTCTTCAAGCGTGTTCTGTCTAATGGTATTTTGCGTGGTACTTTTATCTCAACACAATTTACTCCATGCCTCACAATCTTTCGTTTTTTATCTTTATCCACTCTATGAGTGACGAAAATCTCAATGAGTACACGTAGACCGTCTTTCGTAACTCCTACACAATCTGGCTGAATATCCGATGCATCATTTCTTTCCTCTACCTCTACGCTGTCAAAATTCATCAAGCAGGATGGGATAATCTCGAAGTCCAGACACTCATCTTCATCCATGTATTCTCTTGTGATATGCCTATACTCTGGCAACATAACAGATTTCTCCTGACTAATAATCTCCTTTGCAAGTAGATGAAAAGCCGTTTCGAAAGCACCTTCACATTCACTACCGCTGGCATGAGCAAAGTGATGCTCTCTAATTTCACCACCATTCTTAGCTACTAAAGGTTCATGACATTGGGGGCATCTGCAATTACAGGCAAGACCATTTGGAACGTCATCAACGAACACCATCTTCCCGCTATCGTTAAGAGCATAAGTGAGAAAGTCACCTTCCATGTTTTCTCTTCAGAAAATCACAGACATAGTCCTACCTTGGTCCCAAGAATTTATCACCATTTAAGTGAATCATGTGGTCTGGCATCTCAGCAATCCATACCTCCGTTTCCCAAGCTAACTCGTGCGAATGTGACTTGTATGTATTGAAATCGAGGAAAGCTGTAACATATATCTTCCCAGATTTCACATTTGGGGTCATTTCATTGATTTCCATAATTCGTTTGGGATCCATTGGTCCTCTGGATGTAAATGCTTCTATGAAATACAACCAGTCCTCATCTGGGCGATAGAGAACAACATCGGGCATTTTATCGTGCAAAGTAATGCTAAATCCAAGTTCTTTAAGACGTTCCACCTTTTTTACGAGGTCTTTCTGGGTAGTATCACCCACATATAAGCATTCTGAATTCTTAGCGAAACGGGGTGCAAACTCTTCGATGATTGCTTTCTGGAGTTGGTTATGCTCACCTGCGCTGAATGCAAAATCTTCGCCATTGATTCTCACTGGCATTTTCTCCATCTCTTTCTTAGAAGCGTAGATTTCTATCAGACTTTGATGATTCTGCTTAAAAGCATTAAGGACTTTCTTTGAAACATTTATGTTTCGAATAACTTCCAAGAACTCTTCTGTCAGTCGATAACTATATTTTGGACTATTGGTGGCTGGTGCATATCGTTCTACTAATGCTGCATTAACAAAATGGTGGAGTCCATCTTTTCGAATAGTCTCTCGTGTATTTTCAGCATACTTGATTTTATACTTTTCTTTGATAAACTCTAATATGCCATGTATTCCTATCCATTCATTTGTGGCTTCAGGCCAGGGTGTCCTTTTGCCTATATTGGCCAAACTAAGGATTACCAATGCGCACATATCAGACTGCTGTCTCTTGGGCAATCCAAGCTCTTCAAGTAGCTTCTTTACACGTTCTATCTTATCCATCTGTCTACAATATTATCACAATTCTGTTCTGTTAGTTCCATGCCTATCAGTTCACGACCCATTTCACGTATAGCCTCTTTCGATGGTACTGGCATGAGATTAATTTCTGTTGAGTTAACCTGTGTTGAGCCGTTAAGAATCCTATAGTATGCATCGTAGAGGGTTGAGTTAAGCAAAACAAACAACCCATAAGCCAATTCGGGGGTATCGCACTTAATGTAGTTAATCTTATTTTGTGTGCTGATGTACTTGTATTGGCTATGGTCAGCCTTCAAATAGATACCACATTGCAGACGGCGCTTTTCTTCCTTGGATGTGAAGCGCTTCACGAACAAGTAATCGGTATTCTCTTGCAAATAGCCCGATTTATCAGTTACTATGTATTCTGCCTCACGTCCCACAGGCCATGATACCCTTCCATTCTTGATATGATGTGAATAAAACAGCGGGTACGAACCATCTTCGTCGTTGTCGCGAAGTACCTCTCTTGTACGGAAATCAACGATAAGTCCGGTACGCATACGCAGGTCATCAGACTCCAATGTGTTGGGCTGGCTGTTCACTCTCGAAAGTATATCAGCTTCTTCCTCGCTTGTTACAAGGAATACAAACTGATTGGGAGCTACGATTGTGTTGTAATCAACTTTGTAATGCTTAACGTCAGCGAAGTCTGAAGTCTCACTAGATGACATTTCTACATATTGAGGCTTCTCCCTTGTCTTCTTCACCTTGATAATCATCGTTTCCTGCAATACCGATTCACCATCGAAAACCTTGTCGCGGCTACCGAAAATGTGAATGTTTGTAATAACACAATGGCGGAATAAGAATTTGCGGAAGCGTTCGAAATAGGCACCCGAAGTCCAAGAACGGGGAATGATATAAACCATCTGCTCGCCATCCTTTAGATTATTGATGCCCATCGCCCAAAAAAGGAAATATAAATTTGGCGCACCATAGCAGACTTCTGGCATTGCCAGTGCTTCAGGGGCATCTTTAGCAATCTTCAAGTAAGGTGGGTTGCCGATAATCATGTCAAACTCTTCGGCTTCTTTCTTAAAGAGATCTCCACAGACAAAGTTCTGTGAAGTCAGATAGTTGTCAATTCTAATCTCATACTTAACACCATACGTATTCTTCAGATTCTCCAGATTCTGCGCCAAGGTTGGCAGTACCTTCCCATCATTTTCGTAGCAGACCACTGAGATTTCTCCCAGATAGCCACTATCTCTGAGATGTTCAACAAGTGCTGTAGTAAGTAATCCTGTACCTGCACCTGCATCCAACAATCTCAATTGTGGTTTTGAGAAATCGATGGTAAAAAGTGAGGCCATAAATTCCGCCGTCTTCCTCGACGTAAAAAACTGGCCATATTTCTTCCGTTCCTTCTTGGGGATAGACTCCACGAAGGACGATGTTACATTATATGCTATATTTAGAGCGTTACTTGCTGCCATAATATTCTTTATTTGTGGCAAAGGTACAAATAATTTCTGAGATTATTTACAATCAACCACAATTTTACACATTATTTAATAATGGACTACTCAACCAGTGTTATCTCGTGCACATAGCAATGGTTCCAGTCACAACACTGATTCTGCTGCCAGACTTCCTGGCGAAGCACGTCATCCATCGTGTACTGGCGCGAGCCGTGGGCATTCAAATACTCCAGCACGAAAGCCCGCTCACGTTCGTCCTGCTCCTTGATGTATGCCTCGCATTTCTCCTTGTCATGGCTGATGTCGTCGGGCACGGCATCCCAGTTCATGCCGTACTTCTCTTCATTGGTGCAGTACCAAACGCTCTCTGCCTCCTCCCACAATTTTACTTCTATGGCAGGTTCGGCAAAACGCTCTGCGTCGAGCTGACCTGCAAAAGCCTCAGCATCCTCCTTGCGACGGAAAGCCTTCTCTATCCACGACGGGCTGTCGGAGTATTCGCCTTCGCTACTCTCCACGATATAAATCTTCGTTTCTTTCATAACGCTTCATTCTTTGGGTACAAAGTTACACAATCTTTTTGAGATTTCACTTATTAGTAGGGGAAAAACTGCAAATGTTACATCCGGGAACTGCCATTTCGCCATATTGCCACTTTGCCACATTAAGGAGGTGGCAAATGTGGAAAGAATTGCGAGAAATAGAGAGTAATATAATTAGAATATTATTATATTATACTATAATAATATTCTAAAGCATAATCGTGTGTATTCGGTAGATGCTTAATGTGGCAAAGTGGCATTGTGGCAAAGGGACAAACCGAATTCTGAGCGCAGACACTTGCAAATCGCAAACAGCACGTTTGAAGAGGCTAAAAAATATGTTTGAATGGGCTAAATATATCATTTACATATTTTAAGAAATTATTCGTATTTCATTAACAGATTTTTACAAGTTATGGATACCCGAAATTTGGAACTTGGCGAAAAATGTAGTACCTTTGCATTGTCAAAAGGAACGAAAAGCGCGCGTCGCAAATGGAGACAAAAAGCGGGAGGCGGCCACCCGATGTAGCTGGTCGCAACGGAATCTAATACCATGAAAAACACATTTATTATGAGCGTATTTTATCGTAAGTACCAGAACAAGAATCGCCAGAGCGTAGCCTACGGCAAGTGGTTCGCACGCGCCGTGACCATCGGCAAGACCATCAACATCGACGAGCTGGCTAAGCACATGTCGGAGCACAATACTCCGTACTCGAAGGGTGCCATCAAGGGCGTATTGACCGACATGATCGGTTGCGTTCGAGAGCTGATGCTTGAGGGCAAGGCCGTGAAGCTCGAAGGGCTGGCCATCTTCTCCGCAGGCATCAAGACGAAGAAGAACGGTGCACCGACTTCGGCAGAGTTCTCAACCACGAAGCACATCGACAGCGTGTACATGCGTGCCCGTGCCACTGGAGATTTCACTCGTCAGGAGCTGACCAAGGCTGGCAACGTGACTGAGCTGCCCAAGAACTTCACCGACTATCACGAGGAGGACGAGGATGAGCCTCAGAATCCCAGCGGTGGCAGTGGTTCGCAGAGTGGCAGCGGAACGGGTAGCGTAACACCTTCGGGCAATGCCTCTTCGCAGAGCGGCGGTGACAACGGCGGCTCTCAGAACGGAGGCAACTCAGGTTCGGGTAGCAACAGCGGCTCAGGCTCAGGTAGCAACAGCGGTTCGCAGAGCGGCACCGAGGGTGACTACAGGCTGGTCATCTACAAGTACGGCAACGGTGCAATGAGCGTGACCGACGACAGCGAGCAGGAAATCAACAGCAACGACAACGTGCACTCCGGCTCTAACGTGAACGTCAGCGTCGTGTCCGGAAACGGCATGGAGCCTATTGCGAAGGTGAACGGCAACCGCATCACGCTGACTGAGAACGACGGAACCTACACGGGTTCGTTCCAGATGCCTACCAAGGGCACCGTGCTGGAGATCAACTCCGAGCCTGACGAGTGGGACTACGCCGATCAGAACTGAGCGATGTCTGAGTACTAAAGGGGGTACAAATTGTACCCTCCTTGAAACTCAGAGAGTATTAACCCTTAAATGAAAAACACTATGAAGAAGGAAACTTGGAAGACCGTCATTCAGGTCATCGTATCAATCCTTACGGCAGCCCTGACTGCCCTCGGAACTACGAGTTGCATGGGTCACGGCCCACTCGCAATCTGAACAGAAACCATCTAATCTCTACACGTCCGCAATCTCCCAACGAGGTTGCGGATTTATTTTGTCCCTTTGCCACAATGCCACTTTGCCACATTAAGGAATTTCAAAGCACAACGGCTAAAAAATCCGTAAATGCTTGTTGGTTTGGAAAATAATCGCTATCTTTGCACCGTGTTTCTTCGGAGGCACAACATATTTTATTTACTCACAATTCTCCTGTCGAATTCGCACCTCAACTAAGAGAAAGAAGAGTGAATTTAATCGTCGTTTGGGGTATGCGCAATATGCGCAGACTTCACCATAGATGATTAAAGGCCGTGCGAAGCCTGACAGGAGATATGGCTGGGGTCTGCGCTTTCTCTTTTGCCCGGGGAGTACGAGTGTCGGCTTTCGGTTGAAGGCTGGGTTATTAACAGTCGGGCAAGGGAGATTGAATTATGAATGATTTCGAGGCTGATCTGATTATTGGCATAGCCCAAGCTATGCTTTCACGCAGGGGCTATGAGGGGGAAGAGGAAAAATTCGCTTCTCAGGTTCTAAAGTATGCGAACTGCATCATCAAACAAACAAAAATGGAGGATTGATTATGACAAAAGATAGTTTACTAAACAGGTTTGATGACTTGCTTAATGAATATGTGTCTGAACTGGATTTAGATGCATTAAAAAAGGTAGATGAAGAATATACACTTTTTGACGGAAGTGCTGATTATGAGTACCCTACATTTGGAGTCGGATTGCGTTTCACGATAAGTTTAAACCAATATCTTCTTCAGACAAACAATAATGATAAAATATAAAGTTAGTAAACAAATTGAGATATGAGTAAAACATATACTTACAAAGAACTGAAAACAATGGGTTTTAAACCTGTTCTACAGATGTCTCCGACAATTAGCGGAATAAAAAGATGTAGCTCTATCGTGATTTCAAATAGTGTTTTCTCGTCTGGGATTAAAGCATATGGTGGATATAATGTGGAGGATTGAGATATGAATAAACAAGTAGAACAGATAAGAGCCGAGATTGAAAGGCAGAAAGATATTTTTAGACCATCTATCGCATCGATTTATGGTAACAGTGCAAAGGTTGTTCTTCAAGATTTACTTAACTTCATTGACGATATGGAGGAAGAAGAACAACAGCCAGAGTATAGTTGCTTTGAAACTATATACAAGCGTGGTAAAAAAACTCATTGGAATATCGGAGATACACTTGCTTTCTATGAATCCTATTCAGATAGAGAAGGTGAGTGTGTATTAGGTAAAGTTACGAGGGTTGAACTTGAAAAAGAGGATGACTGGTTCTATACTTTTGAAGACGGAAACGTATATGATGAGCAATCGTTGTTAGAAAACAAAACTTATAAAAAGAACTAATATGGATAAGTTGCAGCAAATAAAAGCCAAACTTGAAGAAATGAAGGCTAAATACAATCAAGAACACGAAGAAGAAGAGTACCCATTACACTCTGATGGTTATGGTATGTATTGGAGTGGATTCTTCACTTGTTTGAAAGAAATAACATCACTTATTGATTCTATAGAAAAAGAATCTGCAATCAAGGATTGTTGATATATGAATACAATTACACAAAATTGAGATATGGGTGCGGAAGGTATATATGCAATAATAATAGTTGTATTACTTGCTTCATACTATTTTTCTAAAAATTAATAAGGCATTGAGATATGTGGTGGTTTAGTTTTATTGGTGGGGGTATTTGCCTTCTTACTGCATTAGGTATGGCTATGATAGTTGATAAAAGTAATAAACAGGATTGAGATATGGATAAGAAAGAAATTACAGAAGAGACAATTGCAATGAACGAGAGACCAAATCAAGTTTAATTTTGTCTATAATGAAATGTAAAGACTTTCATTATAACAAATGGTTAAACAAGTAGCATAGAATACTTATTTTGAAACGAGAAAGCTATGAGCCATTGGATAAATTTT
>JAEEGJ010018288.1_pt1 | contig 15680 bp, 19 predicted proteins | sample 8958761 | NCBI WGS metagenome assembly JAEEGJ01 (sample SAMN16246546, study PRJNA631951) | gut metagenome | biome: gut microbiome; feature: rumen; material: RS-attached | host: Bos | place: Iran: Karaj | collected 2018-10
CGGAGGTGTTGTCCTTGGGATAGAAATAGACGATGGTCTTGCGGCCCTTGCCGATGAAATCCTCCGACTTCACGGTGTTCCCGTCCTGGTCCACGACCTCGAAGGACGGCATCTTGTCTCCGATTTTCAACATATGAATCGATGTTAGTCTGCCTTGGCCGCTCCGGCCCAGATGACACCGGCGAGGATGGCAGCGCAGCCGAGGGCGGAGAGCGGCGTCATCCGCTCGCCGAGGAACAGCGTGGCAGTAAGCAGCGTGAAGACAGGATTGAGGTATACGTAATTGGTGGAACTGACGTTCCCGAGTTTGTCGATGACCAGGTTCCAGGCGATAAAGCATGCCAGGGAAGCCACGAGGCCCAGGAAGAGAAGGTTGCCCCAGACCGGGAACGGCCGCAGGAGCTCCAGCGAGAAGCCGCGGTCTGAGCCGAAGAGGAAAGGAATGATGGTCAGGAGCCCGTAGAAGAAAACTTTCCGGGTGGCGGTGACCGTGCCGTAGCGGTTGGTCATTTCGCCCATGAACAGGCTGTACAGGGCCCAGCAGAGGGCAGCGCCGATGGCCAGGAGGTCGCCGAGAGGCGACACGCGGAGGCGGGAGCCCTCGAAGGCGACGAGCGCCATGCCGGAGAGCGCGAGTACCGTGCCGCCGATGAGCGGCCAGCCCAGCCTGACTTTTTCCAGGGCATCGGCGAACCGGCCTTTGCCGAACCGCCGGTAAAGCAGCGTGAAGAGGGCCGTGAACAGCGGGGCGGAGCAGACCAGGAAGGACACATTGCTGGCCTGCGTATGGGCCAGGGCCGTATTCTCGGTCAGGAAATAGAAGGAACCGCCGGTAATGCCCAGGAACAGGAAAACGAGTTCCTCTTTCCAGCCGTACCACAGTGTCCGGTCGCGCCCGGTCAGGAGGATGTACAGCCAGATTCCGGCATAGGCCAGGACGAACCGGATCCAGAAGATGTCTACGGGATGCAGGCCGGCGCCGATGAGCACCTTCGTACACACGAAAGTGACGCCCCATACGAGCACAACGGCCAATGCGAGCAGATGATACCGGACCCTACTCTCCCCCATCGTACAGCTCCTTAAATCCGCGATAGAGGTAGTCGACCAGGTCCAGGCTGGCATAAGCCTCCGCCGTGCGCTCCTCCGTAAGGAGGTCGCCTGCGCGGCCGTGGAGCCAGACGGCGAGGGCGGCGGCATCGGGCGCGGCATAGCCGCGCGCGAGGAGCCCGCCCAGGAGTCCCGTCAGGACGTCCCCGCTCCCGCCTTTCGCCAGGCCGGGGTTGCCGGTCGTATTGACCAGGCAATCCCCGTCGGGCGTGAAAACCTTCGTATGGAAGCCTTTCATCACGAGCGTGCAGCCGGTGGCGGCGCAAAGCGCCCGCACGCGGCTGTCGCGCGCCGCGTCGTTATCCCAGGGCAACAACCGCCGGAGTTCGCCGAGATGCGGCGTAAGAACAGCCCCCAGAGGCAAGCGCTCCTGCCAGTCCGGCTCCTCGGAAAGGATGTTCAGCGCATCGGCGTCCAGAACTGTCGGCACACGTCGCTCTTTGGCTATTCTCAGCAGCAAGAGCAGTGCCTCCTCCGTCTCCGGACGCCGCCCAAGGCCCGGCCCCACCGCAATCGCGGTGTAACGGTCCATGGGCATGGGCAAGCGGCTTAAAGCCTCGCCCGGTTCCTCCGACAGCATAGCTGAAGGAAACCGCCCCACCACGGCCTGCAATGCACGCGGCGTGGAATGCAGTGTTACGAGTCCGCACCCGGACCGTACCGCAGCCCCCGTCGCCAGCACAGCCGCACCGGGCATCGTCTGGCACCCTGCTACGACGAGCAGGTGTCCAAAGGCGCCCTTGTGGCTTTCATCCAGCCGCCGGAGCAGCCGCGGACGCAGGTATGCGGAATCGATCCAGGTCATGTCCGGAAACAAAGATAGGAAGAATTATTCCAAACCCACAAGCGCCTTCGCCTCCGGGGTCAGGTACGGGAGAAGGTCGGTGTAAGGGATCGTGAAACTGGGCATGCCGGCGGCATAGGCCGCGATTTCATACTGCTGGTAAGTGAAGACGAGCCCATCCTCGCCCGGGTACGGGGTCCAGGCCGGGAACGGGATGATGCCGGTCTCCAGGAAGAGGATGTTGTCCAGTTCTTCCGGGGAAACCTCCATGTCTTCGTCGGAAAAATACTGCGTGAGTCCCTTGCGGAGCAGCGGCTGGATAGCGTCCAGGCAGGCAGGGTCCAGGAACTTCTCCACCAGGAGACCGTCCTTCTTGCCGAAGGTCAATCCACCCCGGCCGGTGATTCCCCCATGGGCACCGCCCAGATAGACATAATCTTCAGACATGAACACGACATACTTGTCCGTCTCGCGGTCTTTCAGGAGGTTGAATTCGTACTCCCAGCCGGGCATATCGGCGAGAATCTCCGCCCGTTGCCCGTCCGTGAGACCGTCGTTCTCCTCGATGCTCGCAACACGCTCATCATAATCTTCCTGCGACAGCCGGCCGATGGCCTCCAGCGCCTTGTCGCGGTAGTACATCACCAGGGATTCCGTCTTGCTCCCATCACCCTCGAAGGCCGGGAACAAGCGGTCCTCCTCGTACGTGCCGATATGGCTGAGTTGCTCATCCATCACCTCGACGAGCGCCGCCCGGATGCGGTCCGCCGCGGCACTCTGCCCGTACACCGGCAGTTCCACCTTGATCGACAGGTCCGCATGGGCCGTCGAATCCTCATAGTTCAGCGTTTCGGTTTGCAGGTCCTTCCCGCCGGAAGGACGGCACGCCACGGCGGCCACGATGGCCAGCCCGATGGCGAAGATCTTTCTCATCGTTTTCATGGCTTTGAGGTTGCAAAAGTTTGCAACTTCAAAGATAGCAATCTTTCCGCAGAATTGTATCTACCGGAAACTCTCCGGGAGGCAGATGTTGGAAACCGAGCGGGCCGCGGCGAAGAGCGGTGCGATTTCGGCGTCGGCAAAACCTGCGATGCCGCAGCCGATGCGGGTGACGTAGAAGAACAGTTCCGGGTGGGATTGGGCATAGCCGATGAACGCATCGACATAGGGTTTGATGGTCTCGACGCCTCCCTGCATCGTCGGAATGGCATACGACTGGCCCTGAGGGCCCACGCCGCACCCCCAGACGGCCCCGAACTTCTTGAAGGCCGCATACGCCGCCCCTCCCGCATGCATCCCGGCCAGGTTCGAGCCAAAGACAAAGACCTCATCGGCCCGTAGCGAAGTGATCCGCTCCGGCGTAAACTCCGGACGCGGGATGTTGTGGTAGGTTCTCATGGCATGATGCGTTCGTATTCTTCACAAAGGCGTCGCTTCGCCAGTTTGCTGCGTTCCTGCCAGGGGAAGAGCAGGTCGAAGGCATGGGTGTTGCCCGGATAGACATCCACCTTGGCATCCACCCCGGCAGCTTGGAGGTTCTTCACATAGGCGAGCGTCTCCTCATAGAACGGTTCCCCGTCCAAAACGTAGGTATAACAGGGAGGAAGATTCGAATAGTCCGTCGCACGGGCGGGGGATGCATAAGCGGGCACATCGGCCGTGCCATAGAGATCGCCCAGGTAAAGCCGCCAGCCCTTGTGGTTCCGCCGCGTGCCCCATGTCAGCCCAGGATTGTCGGCCGATGATGCCGTGTCCTCGCAGTCCAGCATCGGATAGAGCGGTAACTGAAGGGCGACGGGAATCTCCCCCTTGTCCCTGGCGTAGAGGCATACCGCCGCCGTGAGTCCCCCTCCCGCGCTTTCGCCGCCGACGACGATCCTCGTCCGGTCGATGCCGAGTTCATCGGCATGCTCATACATCCACACCAGCGCAGCATAGCAGTCCTCCAAAGCGGCAGGATAGGGCGCCTCTCGCGCGAGCCGGTACTCAGGGCTGACCACCACCGCACCATAGCGCTCCGCCAGCATCTTCCCGCAGGACACGAGTACCATATAGTTCCCGCCCGTGATATATCCCCCGCCGTGGATCCAGAGGATCCCGGGGATACGTCCATCGGCCTCCTTGGGCTCCAGCACCTTCATCTTCATCTCCCTGCCTCCCGTCTCAATCCCGACCGTCCGGACCGCAAGTTCCCTCCCCTGCGAGATAACAGGGAGAAGGGAAATCATGATGATGGACAAGACCGTGTTGTGGTTCATTCAAGCACAAAGATAGCAAAAAAGCACATACAGTTGCCCATGGCGTCACTGCCGCAGGCTCCATGACAGGATTCCAGGTCTTAATTATCAAATTAGCCATCTATTGCCCATAAGTAATGGATTCCTTATATTTGTTCATCAATCAGCGAATAACAACGATGAACGACATTGAATCCATCCAGGCCGAACTCCGCAAGTTCAACCAGGAGCGGGACTGGGACCAGTTCCATAACGGGAAAGATCTTGCCATCGGATTGTCCATTGAAGCGTCCGAGTTGCTGGAGTGCTTCCTTTGGAAGAATTCGGAAGACGCGTCCATCGACAAGATTAAGGAAGAACTTGCCGACGTATTGAACTTTGCCTTCCAAATGGCGGACAAGTACGTCCTGGACATCAAGCAGATCATGCTGGAAAAGCTTCAGCGGAATGCCCAAAAGTATCCTGTAGAGAAAGCCCGAGGGAACGCGAAAAAGTATGATGAGCTTTAATCCTTAACGCGGTATGATCGTCTATAGCGCCGATAAGCGGATGTTTGTCCAGGATGTCAAATCGGGGGTTATCGCTCCGAAGATCCTCCATCTCATCCGGGAAAAAGGGTTGAATGCCGGGCAGGAACGGGAGTTCGAATCCTGGCACAATTCCATGAATTTCATGCGCAACATCGTTGACGATTCCGAAATCGACGATGACGTCCAGATTGCCATCGAGTACAACATTCCGCAGACCTCAAAGCGGGTAGACTTCATCATTGCCGGGGCCGACCGAAAAGACAAGGAAAACATCGTCATCGTGGAGCTTAAGCAGTGGAGCAAGGCAGAAAAGGTCGATGACGACATGCATTTCAGCGTGCGAACCTATGTCAATGGTAACCGGATTGTATGTCATCCCTCTTATCAAGCCTACTCTTATTCGCGCTTCCTGACCAATTATTCCCAGACCATCCATGAGAGGGATATCCACTTGGTCCCCTGCGCATATCTGCACAACTATCTGCCTGCATACAAGTCCGAACTCGAGGCGGAAATATATAGGGAATGGTACACCTCCGCACCGTTCTTCGTCATGGATGAAGTGCAGAAGTTTACCGATTTTGTCAAGAAGTTTATCACCAAGAAATCGCCCCACGGAGACCTGCTATATTTGATTGAGAACGGGAGAATCAGGCCCACGAAATCCCTGCAGGATGCCCTCTCCACAATGGTCCGGGGCACGCCTGTCTTCGACCTTCTGGATGAGCAAGCGGTCTGTTTCGACATGTGCATCCGCACGATGCTCCAGTGTCTGAAAGACCGGAAAAAGCGAACTATCCTGATTCAAGGCGGACCCGGAACCGGGAAGTCGGTCCTCGCGGTCAATCTTCTTATGCACTTTATTACATGTGCTTGCAACGCAGCCTATGTCACCAAGAACAGTGCCCCGCGTCAGGCGTTCTTATCCATCCTCTCTGGTAACAAAGCGGAAAACATCGTCGAAATCAGTCAGTTGTTCCGCTCTCCTTTCGGGCTATCGCAAGCGCCAGCCAACTCCTATGACTGCCTGATCGTAGATGAGGCCCATCGGCTTGTCAAGAAGATGTATGGGGATTGGAACGGAGAAAACCAGGTGAAAGAATGCATCAATGCATCTCTGCTCACCATCTTCATGCTCGACGAAGATCAAGCAGTCACGACCAAGGACATCGGAAGCGTCCAGGAAATCAGCAAATGGTGCAAAGCGCTGGGCTCTACGATAATCATGCGTGAAGAGACCAAGCTCGTATCCCAGTTCCGCTGCAACGGCAGCGATGCCTACATTCAGTTCATCGACCATCTTCTCCAACGCGGAAAAGAGACCCTTCCGGTTTCCCTGTCCGAACTGAATTACGACTTCCGTATCTTCGACGACCCCATCCAGATGCGCAATGCCCTGCGGGGGAAAAATGCAATCGATAACAAGGCCCGCATGGTCGCTGGCTATTGCTATGACTGGAATGTCAAGAACGGCCGCGGCGACATCGACATAGATCTCCCTGGCGGCTTCCAGGCTAAATGGAACCTGGCCAATGACAAGATTTGGGCGATCAATCCCCGTTCCTTTGAAGAAGTCGGATGCATTCACACAGCCCAAGGCCTGGAATTCGACTACGTGGGTGTCCTCATCGGCAAAGACCTCTCCTACGACAAAGCCACCGGCCGCGTCGTCACGAACAAACTCGCCATCTCGAAAGATGATAAATCCTCCGGCATCCGTAGCGCCAGTGACGAGGATGCCCGCCGCCTCATCCTCAACACCTACAAAACCCTACTCACACGCGGTCAAAAGGGCTGTTTCGTGTATTGCGAGGACGAGGAGCTGAGGGAGTATTTCAAGAAGAATACATGGAAATAGATTCCCCGATCTTTGATTCGGCAACCTTGCCGTACGCCCGGAATCAATCTCTCGAGACGACAGAGGCGCAACCCAATAATCGCATAGTGGATTAATGTGCTCTTGATAGCCTTGTAAGGCAGATTGCGACGCTATGCGAGCCCAAATTGACGCGCGTATCGGACCTATGAGTCTCTGGCACGAATAGAAAGGGGGTAACGCCGCTATGCGAATTGCGAGTTGACGGAAAGCTCAGTAATGAACCTCTCTCTCCTGTCCGGAATCGATTACAGCGCCACCGCCGTCCCGCCCGATTCCGGGCTTTACCGCCCACGCCCCGTCACGATTGCACTTTGAATATACCGCTCCGCGCGGTCGTGCATGGCGGCGATGGAGAGGATTTCGTCCAGGAGGGCCTGCCGCTCGCGGGTGCTGGTGTCCAGGGTCATCAAGGCGAGTTCGGCGCGATGGAGGTTGTGGTGCAAGTCGTTCAGTTTCACCTGGATGGCGGTTTCATTGCGGGAGCGGACGATGTTCTTCACATAATCCTCGTAGCTCATCCCGGGCCGATGCGTAAGCAGATCCACCGCGGCGAGCACATCCTCCTCCACGCCTTCGGCCCGCAGGTCGTCCAGGGTGATGTCGGAGTCCTCCACTACATCATGCAGGAAGCCGGCCTTCTGCTCGGCCACCGTCTTGCCCATCAAGCCCACGGCCAGCACATGCGCCACGGCGGGATTCCCCACCATATCCTTCATCCCGTCATGGGCCTTGACGGCAATCCGGATGATGTCTTCGATCGTTGTCATTGGAAAAGGGTTTATCTTTGGCTGCAAAGATAGTCCTCGCTTGTGCCAAACCACGACACGGATGGTCCAAGATTTGCACGCGGATACGGAAAAAGACAATCATGAACAGATACATCCTCCCCCTCCTCCTGGCAGGCTTTCTGGCCATGCCCACCATCCCGGCCGCGGCGCAAGATGACAACAAGCCCAAAGTCGTCCACCATTATCCGGTCGTCAAATCCCGCCTGGACGGAGAACGGTTTGAGATTCTGGTCCCGAGGGACGACACCAGCCACAATATCTACCGGTTCGACAAATTTACCGGCGAGGTCTGGAAACTGGATGGGGAACTTTTTCGCGACTCCAAGTTGCTTCACCTCCCCAAAGAGGCATCCGAGAATGACCTGGCGGAAGACGGGACCGTCAATTATCAGTTCATCGCCACCTCCCCCTACCAGATCTACGTCATCAACCTCCATACCGGCGTTATGTGGAAGGGTTATGACGAAGGCGGGCTCTTCACGACCAAGCTGAAGCTAAAGCTGATCGAAGAAGAGCGATAACCTTTTTTACAAGGCTTTGTCTTTTTCAGGAAATCACGCGGGAAAGCATTATCTTTGCTTTATGAGGATACACTGGACACATCACATTCTTCCCGTCGTGCTGATGACGCTCTCGCTGACGCTGTCAGCGCAGGAAAAGAGCCTGCATCAGCTGCAGCAGGAATTCGTTGACCTTCGCCTGGGGATGTTCGTCCATTTCGGACTTCCCACCTTCCAGGAGGCGGACTGGACCGATCCGGACCTGGACCCGCGTGTTTTCAACCCGACCCGGCTGGACACCCGGCAGTGGGTGGAAACAGCGAAAAGCGCGGGGTGCAAGTTCATCTGCGTAAGCGTGAAGCATCACGCGGGATTCTGCATGTGGGACACGGCGACCACCGATTACAGCGTGATGAACACGCCACTCGGGCGGGATGTGCTGAAGGAGCTCACAGAAGCGCTCCGCGAAGCTGGCATGCAAGTGATGTTCCATTTCTCCATCCTGGATACGCACCACCGGATCCGCCACACCCTGCCCTTCACGCCGGAGAAGACAGCATTCATCAAGGCCCAGTTACGGGAACTCCTCACCTGTTATGGGCCTGTCAACACCATCATGTTCGACGGCTGGGACGCCCCCTGGGGCCGGATTTCCTATTCGGAGGTCTCTTTCCCGGAGATTTATGCCCTCGTCAAGAGCTTGCAGCCGAACTGCCTGGTCATGGACCTCAACGGGTCCAAATACCCCCAGGATGCCCTCTTCTACTCCGACATCCGATGCTATGAGCAGGGCGCCGGGCAGCGGATATCGGCCCAGGACAACCACCTTCCGGCGATGGCCTGCTATCCGCTCCAGCGCACCTGGTTCTGGAAGACCTCCTTCCCGACGGACGAACTGAAGGACGTGGACAGGATCGTTGCGGAAAACATCATCCCGTACAACGACGCGTACTGCACCTACATCCTCAATGCCGCCCCGAACCGCGACGGACTCATCGACCCGAACGCGGTGGCAGCGATGGCCCGTATCGGGCAAATCTGGAAGAACACCGGCCATTTGGCCGATGTGCCGGAAGCTCCCGCGCCCATCATAGACCTCAACCTGGCGGTCGGCCGGGGCTGCGACTCCTCCTGGTCGGACGACATGAACCTCATGGACTTTGCCAACGACGACGATTTCCGCTCCTGCTGGGTCTCCAGTCCCGAAGTGAAACAGCCCTGGTGGTCAGTTTACCTGGACCCAGACACCCTGGTCGGCATGGTCGTGGTCACAGAGGGACCGGGCTGCCGACTGGACGGCTACGAGGTGGAAATCTTCCACGACAGCACTTGGAAAAGCATCAATGGCCAGCTTGAAGCCAGTTCCCAAGGCAGCAAGGTCCATATCCTCCGCTTCCCGTCAGTCCCGGCAACAGCAGTGAAAGTCCGTTTCTCCTCCTGGACCGGTCCCCTCTCCATCGCGGAGATCGGGGTCTACTGATTATGAGGAAGACGACAGAAAAAAGGAATGACAGACTATCAACTTATGGAACTATTAGAAGCCATCAAGGCACGGCATTCCGTGCGGAAATATTTCAACAAGCCCATCGAACGGGCGAAAGTCGCCCAGCTCCGGGCGGAGATCGACCGGGTCAATGAAGAGAGCGGACTGAACATCCAGCTGGTCGTGAACGAGCCGAAGGCCTTTTCTACGGGGTTATGGAAATACGGCCAATTCTCCGGTGTTGAGAACTACCTGGTGATGGCAGGCGAAAAAGACAAGGAAACCGAAGAAAAGATTGGCTATTTCGGGGAGGAATTGGTCCTGCTGGCCCAGACCATCGGCCTGAACAGCTGCTGGGTGGGGCTCACCTACAAGAAGATTCCCGGCACTTTCACGCTTCGCGAAGGAGACATCGTCCACTGCGTCATCGCCCTGGGCTACGGCATGATGCCCGGCGTGCAGCATCCCCAGAAACCGAAGGAAAACTTCTATGAATCCGAAGGCCTGCCTCCGGTGTGGTTCCAGAACGGCCTGGAGGCCGCCCTGCTGGCCCCGACGGCCGTCAACCAGCAGAAATTCAAGTTCATCCTCCACCCCGACAACGTCGTGGAAGCGAAGACCTCGTTCTCGATGGCCGGCTACACCGCCATCGACCTTGGCATCGTCAAACGCCACTTCGAAATCGGCGCCGGCCGGGAGCATTTCACCTGGGCCTGATTGGCGCGATTAAAGAGACTTCAGTAGGGCGCGGACTTCCTCATCGGCCAGTTCCCGGAAGCGGGGCATCCGCTTGCCGTCGCGTTCGACCTCGCCAAAAAACATTTCCTTCGGCCTAACCCATAACTGTCCTTCCCCGTACATGGCCTGATACACGACCAGATCCTCCAGGGTCTCGCTGTCCTTGGCGATGCCCACGAGCCGGTACACATTTCCCTTGAAATGACGATAATACTTTTCCATCGTTCCAAAGATACTCATTCTTGCGGGAATTATTCGTACATTTGTCCATTGAACTGTAATCCATTCTATGATGGCACAATACCCCTGCGAGAACTGCAAGTTCAGAGCGCATTACGACAAGAATCCCAAATCGGTGCTCGGCCGCTTCTGGCGGTGGCACATCAACTTCTGCCCCGGCTTCAAGGCCTATTTCACCCATCAGGACGACGCCGTCAAGGCCGTCCTCCGGGAGAAGTACAACTTTCAGAAGTACCAGTAGCCCCATCCGAAACGCTAGTTGTCACATGCAAATCATCCGGGCGACAAAGACGGCGGAGCAGGCCGGGGCGTACTACGTCCGTATCCAGGCCATGGCGCGGAAGCACCGGATTCCGCTGGATGTGGAGTTCGACGAGCACGATACCCCGGATACCAAGTACATCGTCTTTGTCGATGACTACCTGCCCATTGCCACCTGCCGGCTCTATGCCCTCGACCCGGAGCGCGTAGTCCTGGGGCGGATCGTCGTGCTGCCTGAATATCGGCACCAAGGGCTAGGAACGCGCGTCGTACAGGAGGCGGAAGCATGGGCCCGGGAACTGGGCTTCCGGACTGCCGTCGTGGAAAGTCGCGAAAACAAGGTTCCTTTCTACGAAAACATGGGCTATGTCCCTGATTACTCCCGCAAAATCGTCGGAAACACCTTCACCTGCTACCGGATGGAGAAACCCCTGGCCGGAACAGACTGAACCCTCCTGCCTTTCGCAAGGGAGGAGGGTCCTACAACAATAAAAGGAACACTATAAACTTTTAACTAACTCTCAGGCTTGTTTCCGGATACAAAGGTACGGACGTTTCAGGCTTGCGTCAATCCCCAATTGTTGGTATTTATCGTGTTCCCTGGCTATAGCGATACCGCCCCGCCGTGGCGGGCGCTGGTGATGGCGGCGTCCAGGATGCGCATGACGGTGAGGTTGTTCTCCAGGGCGCTGAGGTCGTTGGGATGGACCTCGATCTCCCCCCGGACAGCCGCTTTCAAATAACGGAACGAATTGTCGTACGGAGCCTCGAGGGCGGGTGCGGCAAATTCAGGTACGGTTTCTCCTTTGTACATGGCTTGGAGCCGTTCAGGCGTTCGCTGGTAAAGGTAGCCGTCGAGGCCGTAGACGTACATGTCCTTCCGGCCGGTAGGCCAGCACCAGGAGGCGCCGATGTTCACGGTCACGTTACCGTAGGAGAGCATGATTTCGGCATCGTCGTCCACTTTCGGATATACGGAGGGCTTATTCTGCCGGAGGACGGCGAAAACCTTGTCCGGAACCTCTCCGTCCAGCAGCCAGGTAGCCAGGTTGGCACCATAGCAGCCGAAGTCGATGACCGCGCCGCCGCCGTTCAGGACCGGATCCGTGAGCCAGTCCAGGAACTTCTGGCTGCAGCCGATTTCCGCCGGGCCCTCGTGGCCGTCATAGACGTCGATGCGGACGAGTTTCCCGAGCTTTCCCTCCTCCACCTGCTGTTTCACATAGGCGTTGCTCGCATACCAGGTGGTTTCGTAATTGGTGAGCAACAGAATACCGAATTGGCGGGCCAGGAAAGCCATCTGATAGGCATCCTGCAGGGTGGAGCCCAAGGGTTTTTCCACCATCACGTGGATGCCCCGTGGGGCGCAGGCCTGTACCACCGCCAGGTGTTCCTTGATGGACCCATAAGCCACGACGGCCTCGGGACGGGTTTTGTCCAGCATCTTCCCCAGGTCGGAGAAGAACAACGCGTCCGGGACCCTCCCGGTGAGGACATTGTCGTGCAGGTAGCGTGCGTCGGCTTCCCAAACGCCCACCACCTCTACGTCGCCGCCCCGCAGCGCGGAGACGACACCGCCCAGGTGGTCATGCGTCACGCCCGCCACGCCGATGCGGAGCGGCTGCGCCTGCAAAGCCGTGATACACAAAAAGAAAGCGAGGGTAAAGATCACTCTTTTCATACAGGATACAGTTAATGCACAAAGATACAAAAAAAGGCGGCTTTACAACTTATCGAAAAAATGCGTACATTTGCTCCAATATAAAACCGATAACCGATGTCTCCTGAAACCGCTGCTGCCATCGACCAGATCCAGGTAACCCTGAATGCCGGTGGCATGAACACCATCAACATCGTCCTTGCGTTCGTCATGTTCGGAGTCTCCCTGGGCATCCGGCCCGGAACTTTCATCGATGTGTTCAGCAAACCGAAATCCGTCATCCTGGGCGCGCTGTGCCAGCTCGTCCTCCTGCCTGCCTTCACCTGCCTGCTGGCCATCGCCCTGAGCTGGTGGATCTCCCCGATGATGGGCCTCGGCATGATTCTCGTGGCATCCTGTCCGGGCGGCAATATCTCCAACTTCATGTCCTCCCTCGCGAGAGCCAACGTCGAGCTTTCCGTGAGCCTGACCGCCATCTCCACGGCCCTCGCCGTCCTGATGACCCCGTTCAACTTCTGGCTCTGGGGCAATGCTTACCTGCATTTCGCCCCCGTCGCGCATGAGGTCCCCACCCTGGCTATCCCACTCTGGGACGTGTTCAAGACGATCTTCATTCTCCTGGGCATTCCGCTCGTGGCGGGCATCCTCACCTCCCGCTTCCTGCCCAAAGTCGCGAAAGCCCTCAAGAAACCCCTGCAGTGGATCTCCATCTTCTTCTTCATCGCGATGGTCATCCTCTCCTTCACCGGCAACCTGGACGCCTTCCTGCAGTGCGTCAAGTATATCTTCCTGGTAGTCTTGATCCACAACTTCCTCGCCTTGAGCATCGGCTTCGGCGTCGGTACCTTCTTCAAGGTTCCCAGGAAGGACCGCAGGACCCTGACCATCGAAACGGGTATCCAGAACTCCGGACTGGGCCTGGTGCTCCTGCTGGGCACGCCCTTGTTCGCAAACTTCCCGCCCCACGGCGGCATGCTCGTCATCACCGCGTGGTGGGGCATCTGGCACATCATCTCCGGCCTGACCGTTGCCACCCTCTTCAGCCATAGCAGAAAATAATGCGTAATATCTGGGAAAAAAGCCTCGGGTACCAGGCCTTGCGGGCCTTCGCCGACCCGAATACCCGGGCCAGCTACAACAAGGCCCATGTGAAGGGCGAACTGCCCAAGGACGGTGCCGTCATCATCGCTCCGAACCATACCAGCACCCTGATGGACGCGATGGTCGTCCTCCGCACCCGGAAGGAGCCCACCGTTTTCGGCGCCCGGGCCGATATCTTCAAGAAGCCCGCGATCGCCAAGTTCCTGCGTTACATACGCATCGTCCCGATGGCCCGCATCCGTGACGGTGCCCAAAGTGTCCTGCGCAATCTGGAAACCTTCGCCGAGGTAGACGAGGTGCTGGCGCACGGGGTTCCCTTCTGCATCTTCCCCGAAGGCCGGCACAGGCCCATGCATTCGCTCCTGCCCATCGGCAAGGGCGTTGCCCGCATCGCCTTCGCCAGCGCGGCGAAACGGCAGACGTACGTGGTTCCCACGGGCATCGAGAACGGCAGCTTTTTCCGCTACCGCTATCCCAACACGGTGACCTTCGGCGATCCCATCGACGTAAACGCCTTCCTGAAGGCCCATGAGGGCTGCACCGAGAACGAGACCTTCCACGCTTTCCGGCAGGAGCTGGGCAAGCAGATATCCTCGTTGATAACCTATATCCCCGACGATGAGAACTACGAGGCTGCATGGGAGGCGGTGAAACCCAAGCGGAAACCGCAGCGGTTGCTAGCCGCGCTGCTCTCCCCCCTGTTCCTTATCGCGGCCGTGCTGTGCCTGCCCATGTGGGTGACGGCGGAAATCCTGTGCAAGCGGGCCAAGGACCATGCGTGGAACAACACGATCCGCTTCGTCATCAGACTCTTCGTGACGCCGTTGATGCTGATTTTCTGGCTGCTGGTGATGCCGGGCTGGTGGAAACTGCTGGTGGGAGTGCTGTTCCTTTTCTCCTACAGCTTCTTCTACGACTGGCTTAATCTGACAGCCCGGGATTAACGGGCTCCGGCACTTTCTCTAGATACTGGAACGGAATGAAGGACGTCGCCACGGCGATGAATCCTTCGATGGCGACAAGCAGTCGGCGGTCCTTCCGGATACGCTTGATGTAGCCTTCGGCACCCTTCAGCGGACCTTCCAGCACACGTACCCGATCGCCCGCCTTGTAACGGGTGAGGTCATCATCGGCAAAGAACTCCAGGCCTTCAGCCCCGGACGAGCATACCAACTGGAACATCGCCATCTGCTTGTCGGGAATGACCGCAAAAGCCTTGCGGTCCGCGGTCTTGTAAACGAAACCTTTCTCCTTCACGCATTCTTCCACCTCCTTGAGCCGGTCCTTGGGGGCGCGGACGAATAATAAGGAAGATACGATGGGTACGCGCTTATAGATGAGAGGGCCCACCTGTTCAAACTGGTTGTCGCGCCGACGGTCGTCGGGCGTGGCAAGGCGGCGCATCGCACGCATGTGGTCCTCTCCCTGGAGCAGTTCCTTCCGGACCGGGATGTAGGTATCCAGGTCCATGTCCGCAAAGCGGGCTTCGATTTCGAAAGCCTTCCCGTAGAACACCTTCAGGGCGTACCAGTTGCGTTTGTTTTCTTCCATGGGAGTACAAAGATACGGATTTTGCCCGAAATGGACAAAAGTATGCCATTTTGACATAACTTATTGACAATAAGGCAGTTACATCTGCCATTTTGTCCATTTTACGGCTTTGGTCCCGGGTTTGCCTATACTCCTGGCGAACGCGCTTCGACAGCGGGGCGGTTCGGAAACAGAAAGTTAAACTTAAAATATAGGAGACTAAAACCATGTTACCTGCAAGACACAACAACTGGATGCCCGACATCTTCAACGATTTCTTCGACACCAACTGGATGGACCGTCCGAAAGCCACCGCGCCGGCCATCAACGTCATCGAAACCCCCGAAGCCTATGAGCTGGAGCTCGCCGCCCCGGGCATGACCAAGGAAGACTTCAATGTCCATCTGGACGAGGAAGGCGACCTCGTGATCAACATGGAGAAGAAGGTGGAAAACAAGGAGAAAGAGCACAAGGGACACTATCTCCGCCGTGAATTCTCCTACACCAAGTTCCAGCAGACGATGCTCCTCCCCGAGGACGCGAACCGCGAAGACATCGCCGCCAAGGTGGAACACGGTGTCCTGACCGTCACCATCGCGAAGGTCAAGAAGATCGAACCCGAGAAGGTCCGCAAGCAGATCGAGGTCCAGTAAACCTCCCTGCCCTTTTCCGAAGAATGTCCGGCCCTGGGTCGGACATTTTTTCGTTAAAATCTTTCAAAATATTTGCAGAATCAAATTTTAGTTGTACCTTTGCAATCCCGAAAGGGAAGTTCACTGACAATTGGTGCGGTAGTTCAGTCGGTTTAGAATACCGGCCTGTCACGCCGGGGGTCGCGA